>Ga0079306_1000148_pt1 | contig 83177 bp, 67 predicted proteins | sample Methanotroph_Enr_FD_79181 | JGI IMG/M metagenome (GOLD analysis project Ga0079306, IMG submission 79181) | Enriched soil microbial communities from Old Woman Creek wetland in Ohio, USA - Methanotroph_Enrichment_5 | ecosystem: Environmental > Terrestrial > Soil > Wetlands | place: USA: Ohio... | reverse complement strand
TGTCTAGCGCTAATCGTCCAGCTGCGGCACGACCGGTCAATGAAGAAGTAAGGAGAGCGCCATGAAGTCGTCCACCAACGCCCCCGCCCAGGTGCTGCTGCACGGGGAATGGACCATGACCCAGGCGGCCGAACGGCTGGAGCTGCTGACCGCCGAACTGGCTCGACAGTTGAAGGCCAAGCCAAAACCGATGCGGGCTGTGATCGATTTGACGGGAGTATCGGAGTTGGACGCCTGCGGCTGTCAACTGCTGGCCGTTTTCCTGGAAAACCTGAAAAAACACGACATCGTCCCTTCCCCGTGCGGCAGCACCCCGGAGATCGAGGCCACCATCCGCCTCTTGGGTTTTGCCGAAGCACTGACCACCGACCAAGCACCCGTAAAGGAACCGTAGATGACTAAAGCCAAGTCGGGACCAGAGACCATCGACGTCAGGCGCTTCAACCAAGTCTTTTTCGAGGAGTGCGCCGAGAACCTTGCGGAGATGGAGCAGATTCTCCTCTCGCTTTCCGATCAACAGCCGGACCAGGAGCAGTTGAACGCCATCTTCCGCGCGGCGCACTCCATCAAGGGTGGCGCGGGGATCTTCGGTTTCGACGACATGACCATCGTCACCCACGTGATGGAATCGCTCCTGGACCGGATCCGGAAAAACGAAATCAGCTTCAGCTCTTCTATGGTCGACCTCTTCCTGGAGGCCGGAGACGTCATCTCGATGCAGCTGGCCGGGCACCGGGACGGCAGCGCCGTGCGCCAGGAGGCCATCGAAAAGGTCAGCGCCAAGCTGCAGATTTTGATCGACAACGGCTCCAAGGGGCAGGCGCCGAAGCCGGTCGCGCCGCCCGCGCCAAGCACACCGGCCCCCGACAAGGAGATCCAGGCGCTGGAAGAGTACCACAGCGACGCCGCCCAAAAGCGCTACGAACTCCTCTTCACGCCGGACGACAACATCTTCCGCAGGGGAATCCGGGTGGAGAGCATCATCACCGAGTTGAGCGAGCTGGCCGAGCCGGGCGAGTTCACCAGCCACGCCGAATTGATCTCCCGGCCGGAGTTGCAGGAGTTCGACCCGGAGAGCTGTATCACCCGGTGGCGCGTCACCATGGGCACCACGGCCTCCCCCGCCGAGATCATGGAAGTGTTCATGTTCGTCGCGGACGAGGAGCAGCTTCTGTTGACCGAGCTCACGCCGCAGCCCTCCCCCAAGTTGCTGCCGGAAGTGGCCGCGTCGCAGGAGGCGCTCCCGCCGGTGGAACCGGCCCGCGACGGCAGGCGCACCTATGACCGCGACGAGCTGGCGCCCGGTGCCTACGGCCGGCGCCAGAGCGAAGCGGAGTCCTCCATCCGGGTGAACGTCACCAAGGTGGACCAGTTGATCAACCAGGTGGGGGAGCTCTTGATAACCCAGGCGATGCTGACCGAGGTGGTAGCCGCCCTCGACCCGGTGCGCTACGAGACGCTGCACAAGGGGCTTGCGCAACTTGCCAGAAACAGTCGCGATTTGCAGGGGAGCGTGATGTCGATCCGGCTGGTGCCGATCAGCATCGTATTCAGCCGCTTCCCGCGCATGGTGCGTGAGCTGGCTGGCCGGCTGGGCAAGGCCGTCGAGCTGAAGACCGTAGGCGAGAGCACCGAGCTCGACAAGGGGCTCATCGAGAAGGTGGCCGACCCGCTGTCGCACCTGGTGCGCAACTCCCTGGACCACGGCCTGGAGACCTCGGAGGTGAGGATCGCCAAGGGGAAGGATCCCACCGGCACCATCCAGTTGAAGGCGTCCCAGGTGGGGGGTCGCATCCTCATCGAGGTAAGCGACGACGGCGCCGGGCTCAACCGGGAGAAGATCCTGGCCAAGGCGCAGGAGGTCGGTATTCCCTGCTCCCCCGACACCATGAGCGACGAGGAGGTCTGGCCACTCATCTTCGCGCCCGGCTTCTCCACCGCTGACGCGGTCACCGACCTCTCCGGGCGCGGCGTCGGCATGGACGTGGTGCTCAAAAACGTGCAGTCCATCGGCGGACGCGTACAGGTTTCCTCCGAGACCGGGCGCGGCGCCCGCGTCAGCATCAGCCTGCCGCTCACCCTCGCCATCCTGAACGGCCTGTCGGTCGCAGTGGGAGGCGAGAAGTTCATCATCCCGCTCAACGCGATCATCGAGTCGCTGCAGCCCAGCCAGGAGCAGCTAAAGAGCGTGAACGGCCGGCAACTGGTGGCGGTGCGCGGCGAGTACCTCCCGATCATCAGGCTGCACGAACTCTTCCACATCGACTCCCAGGTACAGGACCCGACGCGCGGCATCCTGGTGCTGGTCGACCTGGACGGGCAGAAAGCGGCCCTCATGGTGGACGCGCTCCTCGACGAACAGCAGGTTGTCGTGAAGAGCATCGAGACCAACTACCGCAAGGTCGAGGGGAGCGCCGGCGCGACCATCCTGGGCGACGGCAGGGTGGCCCTCATCCTGGACGTAAGCGAACTTTTCGAGATGCAAAAAAAACAGCACCCGAGCCTTGAACTCGTGCAGCAAAAAAAGGAGGCGCAATGAGCATGCAAGCAGGTCATCAACTGATGGCTGACCACCACGAAGGGGTGAGCCCTTCCGAGTACCTGACCTTCACCCTCGCCAGCGAGACCTACGGGATCGACATCCTGAGGGTGCAGGAGATCAGGGGATACGACAACGTGACCCGGATCGCCAACACGCCGGAGTTCATCAAAGGGGTCATCAACCTGCGCGGGGTGATCGTTCCCATCGTGGACCTGCGACTTAAGTTCCACGTGGGGGAGGCGACCTACCACGAGTTCACCGTGGTCATCATCCTGAACGTCCTGGGGAAGGTGGTCGGGATCGTGGTGGACGGCGTCTCCGACGTGGTGGCACTCTCCGCCGAGCAGATCAAGCCGGCGCCCGAGTTCGGCAGCGGCCTGGACACCCGGTACCTTACGGGCCTTGGCACCATAAACGACGAGATGCTGATTCTGGTCGACATCGAGCGGCTGATCGCAAGCGACGAGCTGCAGATCATGGAAGGCATACACGAGGCATAAATTCCCTATAAAGGCGGTGATCCACATGAAAATCAAAAGCTTCAAAGACTGGAAGATCCTCAGCAAGATTTTGAGCATATCGATAGCGACCGTGGTCCTGCTCATCGTGGGCGTGATGTTTTACGTGCTCCCCTACATGGAAACGCACCTGATGGCCGAGAAGATGAACGCCACCAAGGGGGTGGTCGACGTCGCGTACGCGGTCTTGGAGAGCAACTTCAACAACGTGAAGGCGGGGCGGGAGAGCCTGGAGCAGGCCCAAAAGAACGCGCTCAAAGAGATCGGCGACCTCAGGTACCACGGCGGCGAGTACTTCTGGATCAACGACTTGGACACCAAGATACTCATGCACCCCAAGGCGGACATGATCGGCAAAGTGCAGACTGAAACCAAGGACCCCAACGGCAAGAAGATCTTTGTCGAGTTCGCCAACGTCTGCCGGGACAAGGGCGAGGGTGTGGTGGATTACATGTGGGCCAAGCCCGGCTCCACGGTGCCGGTCCCCAAGGTCTCCTACGTGAAGCTGATGAAGGAGTGGGGCTGGGTGGTGGGGAGCGGCATCTACGTGGACGACGTGAAGACCGAGATGTCCAAGATGCGCTGGCAGATCCTGGGCGGCACGCTCATCCTCTCGCTGGCGATCTTCGCCTTCGCCTGGCTGGTGGCCCGCAGAATCAAGCTGGCCTTGGACCAGGCCATCAACGCCTCCAAGCGGATCGCCTCGGGCGACCTGACCGCGCACCTTACCGTGGAAAGCAGCGACGAGACCGGCGACCTGATCGGGTCGCTCAAGGAGATGAACGAAGGGCTCGCGCAGATCGTGGGCGAGGTGAGAAACGGCGCCGACTCCATCGCCACGGCGACCGAGGAGATCGCGGCGGGCAACGCCGACCTCTCCCAGCGCACCGAGGAGCAGGCAAGCGCCCTCGAGGAGACCGCCTCCAGCATGGAGGAACTCACCTCCACCGTGAAGCAGAACGCCGATAACGCGCAGCAGGCAAATCAGCTGGCCATCAACGCAAGCGGCGTCGCCGTCAAGGGGGGCGAGGTGATCAACCGGGTGGTGCTCACCATGGAGTCGATCACCGACAGTTCCAAGAAGATCTCCGACATCATCGGTGTCATCGACGGCATCGCCTTCCAGACCAACATCCTGGCGCTGAACGCCGCGGTCGAGGCGGCACGCGCCGGCGAGCAGGGGAGAGGCTTCGCCGTGGTGGCCGCCGAGGTGAGAAGCCTGGCTCAGCGGAGCGCGGCGGCAGCCAAGGAGATCAAATCGCTCATCGAGGACTCGGTCGGCAAGGTGCAGGACGGCAGCCGGCTGGTCGAGGAGGCCGGCCGCACCACCCAGGACATCGTCACCAGCATCAAGCGGGTGACCGACATCATGGCCGAGATCTCGGCCGCCTCGGTGGAACAGTCGAGCGGCATCGAGCAGGTGAATATCGCCATCACCCAGATGGACGACGTGACCCAGCAGAATGCGGCACTGGTGGAAGAAGCTGCGGCGGCTGCCGAGTCGCTCGAGGACCAGGCCCGGCAAATGGTCGGCGTGGTGGCACGCTTCAAGCTGGAAGAGGCGGCCAAGGTGCAGCAGGCGACGGCCACCCCGCGCAAGGTGACCCGCAGCGCGGCGGCGCCGCAGAAGAAGGGGTCCGAGAAGGGGAAGGCGCAGGCCGCAGTGCCGCGCTCGGTTCGCATCGAGCCGCGCCAGAGCGCGGTTGCCGAAACTACCGAACTTGACGACGACTGGAAGGAGTTCTGATCACCCCGGCACCGACAATGTTCGGGACCGGAGTACCGGACGGAGGGCCCGGAAAGGGGAGCGCCCTGGAGTCGCTGATAGCCGAGGCGCCCTACCTCCACTTCTCCTTCACCGACGGCGACTTCGCCCGGGTCAGGGCGCTCATCTACCGCAGGGCCGGCATCTCGCTGTCGCCGGCCAAGAGGGACATGGTGTACAGCCGCCTGGCGCGCAGGCTCCGCGCCCGGCGGCTGGAAAACTTCGCCGACTACCTCGACCTGGTCGAGCAGGGGGACCTGCAGGAACTCGAGGCGTTCATAAACGCCCTCACCACCAACATGACCTCGTTTTTCCGGGAGCCGCACCACTTCAAGATCCTGGCGGAACGGGTAGCACAGCACCCGGCGAACCGTCCACTTTCCATCTGGACCTGCGCCTCGTCGACCGGCGAGGAGCCCTACTCCATCGCGATGACGGTGCGCGATGCACTGAAGGGTTCCTCCCGGCAGCCGCGCATCCTGGCCACGGACATCGACACCAACGTGCTCGCCACTGCCAAGCAGGGGATCTACACGACCGAGCAGCTGAGCAAGGTCGCGCCGGAGCTGGTGAAGCGCTACTTTCTGAAGGGGGAAGGGAGGAACCAGGGGTTCGCCCGGGTGAAAAGCGAGCTGAAGCAGCTGGTCCACTTCCGGCGCCTCAACCTTTTGGACAACCCCTGGCCCATGCGCGGCAGGTTCGACTTCATCTTCTGCCGCAACGTGATGATCTATTTCGACCGGGAGACCCAGCACGGCATCCTGAAGCGGCTCGCCGGGTGCCTGCAGCCCGAGGGCCTCTTGTTCGTGGGGCACTCGGAGAGCCTGCACCACGCCTCTGACCTCTTCCAAATCTGCGGCAACACTGTCTATTCGCTCAAGTGAGGCGCCTGCCGTCCGTCCCGGAGGCCGCCCCCGGGAGCATGAAATGCCTCTGCCACTAACCAGCTAGAGAGTCCCCGACATGTGGCAGCAACCAAAAACTAAAGGCATCATGAACCCCGAACAGTACTGCACCTCTCCTAGCTACTTCGACCGGGAGTTCTCCATCGAGACGGTGAAGATCCTCCCGGGCGAGTATTACGCCACCGCCGAGTCCACCGCGATCAGCACCCTGCTCGGCTCCTGCGTCTCCGTCTGCCTCTACGACCGCGGCTCCGGCGTGGGCGGCATGAACCACTTCATGCTGCCGCAGATCCTGCAATGCTCGAGCGAGACCCGCTGCGCCGATTCCGCTGCGGTCGAATGCGACGCAAACTGCTCCGCCCGCTACGGCTCCTGCGCCATGCGGCGCCTGCTCTCGCGGCTTAAGGAGCTGGGTGCCAGGATTCCGCAGCTCGAGGCGAAGATCTTCGGCGCCGGCCGGGTACTGGCGCACGTGACCGACGTCGGCGAGCAGAACGCGACCTTTGCCCTGGGCTACCTAAAGGAGCGCGGCATTCCGGTCGTGGCGCAGGACCTGGGCGACAGCTGCCCGCGCAAGATCGTCTTCTTCCCCGCCACCGGGCGGGCGCTGGTAAAACGGCTCCGGGAGCTCCCGGCAGGACTAACCTAAATGGCCATCAAGGTTCTCATCGTCGACGACTCCGCCCTGATCCGGGCGCTGTTGAGCGAGATCGTCAACGCGCAGCCGGACCTCACGGTCGTCGGCACGGCACCCGATCCCCTGGTGGCCCGCGAGCGCATCAAGGCGCTCAACCCGGACGTCATCACGCTCGACGTGGAGATGCCGAAGATGGACGGGCTCGCGTTCCTGGAAAAGCTGATGCGGCTGCGGCCCATGCCGGTGGTGATGGTATCCTCGCTCACCGAGGCGAGCTGCGACATCACGCTGAAGGCGCTGGAATTGGGTGCCTTCGACTATGTGACGAAGCCCAAGCTCGACATCCGCAGCGGTCTCATGGAGTACGCCGAGGAACTGACCGGCAAGATCCGCGGTGCGTACCTGAGCAACCAGAAGAGGCCGCTTGCCGCGCGCACCGCCGCCAGCCAAGCGCCGCAGCGCAAGCTGACCGCCGACGCCGTGCTCGCCACCCACCACCAGCACTTCTCCACCACGGAGAAGGTCATCGTGGTAGGGGCCTCCACCGGCGGCACCGAGGCGCTCAAGACCTTCCTGGCGGCGCTCCCCCCCGACTGCCCGGCCATCCTGGTCACCCAGCACATGCCGGAGGCCTTCACCCGCGCCTTCGCCGCGCGCCTGAACGGGTTGTGCGCCATGGCGGTGAAGGAGGCGGAAAACGGGGAGCGGCTTTTGCCGGGGCACGTCTACATCGCGCCGGGGAACCGGCACCTGCTCTTGTCCAGAAGCGGCGCCAACTACACGGCCACCCTCTCGGACGGCCCGCCGGTCAGCCGGCACCGCCCCTCGGTGGACGTGATGTTCCGTTCCGCGGCCAACTGCGCCGGGCCAAACTGCCTGGGTGTCATCATGACCGGCATGGGTGACGACGGCGCCGCCGGGATGCTGGAACTGCACCAGGTGGGAGCCCGGACCCTGGCGCAGGACGAGGAGAGCTGCGTCGTGTTCGGCATGCCCAAAGAGGCGATCGCCCGCGGCGGAGTGGACGAGGTGGTGCCGCTTGGGAACCTGTCCCACCGCCTGCTCGCCTGGCTCGCCTCCCAAGGCAAGCGCAGCTTCCGAGTCTGAGGAAACGGCCTTTACGCCAAGGAGCAGCGACGGTGCGCATCGACCCGAAAAAAATATCCAACTCCACCCTGATCACCGCGGTCATCGTCGTGCTGTTCATGTCGCTCGCCACCGAGCTGGTCTTGCGGCAAGTGCGCCGGCAGGAAATCCTGGAGGCCGGGGGAATCCAGAAAAACGCGCTGAAGCTCTTCTGGGAGCTGTTGCAGGTGAAGGGAAACCAGTTTCGGGTCCGCGACGGCAAGCTGGCCATAGGAAGCTACACCCTGAACGGCAACAACGAGTTGCCCGACAAGGTGCAGGAGATCACCGGTAGCAGAGCCACCATCTTCATGGGCGATACCAGGATAGCCACCAACGTCCGGCTTCCGGACGGGCGCCGGGCGGTCGGGACCAGGCTGACCGGCCCCGCTTTCGAGGCGATCGTCCGGAAGGGGATTCCGTTCCGCGGCGAGACCCAGATCCTTGGGAGCACCTATTTCACCGCCTACGATCCGATCCGCGACCCCGAGGGAAAGCTGATCGGGGCGGTCTTCGTGGGCGCCAAGCAAAGCGAGTACCTGGCCGCCTACCAGCGCACCGCCCTCAGGATCCGCATCATCAACGGCACGCTGACCTGCTTCTTCCTCCTCTGCACCTTCTTCTGGTTCCTGGAGCGCAAGCGCTCGGAGGAGGCCATACAGAAGCAGCTGGATTTCCTGCAGGTGATCATCGACACCATCCCCTCCCCGGTCTTCTACAAGGACGCCGCCGGCGCGTACCTCGGCTTCAACAAGATCTACGAGGAGTACGTCGGCCTCACGCGCGACCAGATGCTCGGCAAGGCGGTACACGATCTGTGGGCCAAGGACCTGGCCGACGTCTTTTGGCAGAAGGACCAGGAACTGTTCCAGCAGCCCGGGATACAGAGCTACGAGACTTCGGTCACCCATTCCGACGGGACCCGACACGACGTTGTCATGAACAAGGCAACCTTCCTGACCCCAAACGGCAGCCTCGGCGGGCTGGTCGGGGTGATGCTGGACATTACCGAGCGCAAGGCCGCCGAGGAGGAAACCAGGAATGCCTACCGCAAGATGGCGGACATTCTGGAATTTCTACCTGACGCCACCTTCGTGGTGGATCAGGACCACCGCGTGATCGCCTGGAACCTGGCAATCGAGAGCATGACCGGGGTACGCAAGGAGCAGGTGCTCGGCAACGGGAACTATGCCTACGCCATCCCCTTCTACGGCTCACGCCAAAAGATCCTGATCGACATGTTGAACGAACCTCCAGAGACCCTTGAGCTCAGCTACAGCAACGTCATCAGGACCGGCAAGACGGTCTGCGCCGAGGCGAAGGTCGGCATGCACAACGGGGAGCGGCGTATCTGGAGCGCGGCATCGCCCCTCTTCGACATGCAGGGAAACCAGGTGGGGGGGATCCAGACGCTGCGCGACGTGACCGAAACGAGGCTCGCCCAGGAAGAGAGGAACCGGCTCGAGATGCAGCTGGAGCACTCGACCATGGTCGAGTCGCTGATGTCCCAGCTGAGCCACGACCTGAGGACGCCGCTCACGCCGCTTTTCGCCCTACTCCCCCTGGTGCGCCGAAAGGTTACGGACCCGAGCCTGGAGCGGATGCTGGAAATGTGCCAGGACTGCGTGATCCAGATCCAGGGCCTGACCGGCAAGGCACTGGACCTGGTGCGCCTCTCCGGCAGGGCGGGGCCACTGGAACTGACGCGCCTGCGTCTGGCCGGCATCGCCCGCCTGGCGCTGGAGGAGCGCGCGGACAACCTCGAAGAGCGCGGCATCCCTTGCCGAAGCACCATCGACGAGGGCCTCAGCGTACTCGGCTCCGCCGAACAGCTCACGCTGCTCTTCGACAACCTGCTCTCGAACGCCATCCGCTACGCCAGGCATGAGGTCACCATCTCGGCAAGCCGTGAAGCGGGGCTCGTGCTCGTCTCGGTTAAGGATGACGGCGCGGGACTGGAAGCGGCCCATCGGGAGCTTATCTTTCAGGAATTCTTCAAGGTAGATGCGGCACGCCACGATGTCGGCACGCAGGGGCTGGGGCTTGCCATCTGCAAGAGCATCGTGCTAAACCACGGGGGGAGGATCTGGGCCGCAAGTCCCGGCCTCAACCAGGGAACCACCATCAATTTCACGCTTCAGGCGGCCGAACCGGACGCAACGGGCATCACAAGAGGGGCAGGGTCATGAACAGCGGCGTAATGATCGTCGACGACAACGAGTACGTCAGGGCTTCGGTCGAGTTTATCTGCGAGTCGGACCAGATCGACCTGGTAAGCGCCGCCAGCGGCCAGGAGTGCCTGCGCCTTCTGGAAGCGGGCTTTCGCGGAGTGATCCTGATGGACATCATGATGCCCGAGCGGGACGGCTGGGACACCATCCGGGAGATCGTGGATCGGGGCCTGTACCCGGGCAACGTGATCCTGATGCTGACCGGGATGGGTCAGCCGGACGGGCGGATGGACGGCCTCCAGGAGTATGTGACCGACTATCTGACCAAGCCGTTCGGGCCGGACCAGTTGATCAGCGCCCTCAGGTACTACCTGCAGCTGCTGGAAGCTGAACGCGGCGACCATGAGGAATAGGAACCTCGTGGTTATCGGGGTTTCGACCGGCGGGCCGCTCACCCTGAAGGCGTTGTTCGCTGAGCTCCCCCCGCTGGATGCAGCTTTTTTGATCGTGCTCCATATCAGCGCCGACATGGACTACCGGATCGCCCAGGGGATCGCGGTCAGCGCCTCGATGCCGGTGGCCCTGGCGGCAGACGGCGGTTTCCTGAAGCCGAGGCACATCTTCCTGGCGCCCGGCGGGTACCACCTGGCGCTGGAGGGCAACCACCGCTTCGTGCTGTTCGAGGGGCCGCGGGTCAACTACGTGCTCCCTTCGGTGGACGTGACCATGCAGTCGATCACCCGGATGAACGGGGGAGAGCTGATCGGCATCATCCTGACCGGCATGGGGAAGGACGGCGCGGAGGGGCTTAGGCACATCAAGGAGGTGGGCGGAATGACCATTGCGCAGGATCAGAAGTCGTCGGTAATCTACGGCATGCCGAAGGCTGCGCTGCAGACCGGCGCGGTCGATCACGTGCTCTCGCCCAAGGCCATCGCCGCCAAGCTGGTGGAGACCTTGGGGTAGTGGCGGCAACCACTCGACTACTCTACGGTTTTCCCCTGTCCCTCCCCTGTCTGCTGCAGCAGGAACTCGACGAAGGCGCGGTTGGCGCGGGAGAGGTAAACCTGTTTTTTCCAGGCGATCAGCAGGTCGAGGGAGAAGTACCCCTCCTTGTAGAAGACCAGCGGCTCGGCGCAAGTCGGGATAGCGGCACTTGAAGTCCCTGATGATGTCGGGGAAAAAATAGGCGCTGATCATGGGGGTAATCCCGATCCTCACCTCGCCCCGGGTGAGCCCGCGCAGCTCTCCCATCTCCTGTTCGGCCGTCTTCAGGTCTCCCAGGATGCGCCGGGCGTGGGGCAGGAAGATCTCCCCCTCGGCGGTGAGCGAGACCTTCTTGTCCTGCCGGTTGAAGAGGACCAGGTCCAGCTCCTCCTCCAGTTTTTTGATCGCCATGCTGACCGCCGGTTGGGCGATACGCAGCCCCTCCGCCGCCTTGGTGAAGTTGCTTACCCGAGCCACCTCAAGGAAATATCTCAGCTGTCGTACGTCCACGCTGGCCCGCCTCTACAATAAATAATATTTATCAGAACAATAAGCATTATATATTTTTCTTATCATCAGGCAAGGGCTATAGTTCGAACATCGGACCGATCGGACGGATCGGACCGATGGCAGCTGAATGCAGCTTAAACGGAAGGTCTTTATGGGATCGGTAACCAGCGGGACAAAACGGTATCGGCAGATCAACCTGGCTTTTTTCATGGCCGGCTTTGTCACTTTTATCACCCTCTACGACGTGCAGCCGCTGCTGCCGGTCTTCTCCCGGGAGTTCGGCCTGCCGGCGGCGCTGGGGAGCCTGCCTCTTTCGCTCACCACCTGCGCCCTTGCGGTCTGCATGCTCTTCGCCGGAACCATCTCGGAGACCTTCGGGCGCAAGCGCGTCATGGTCGCCTCTCTCATCACCACGTCGCTCTTGGCTCTCTTCACCTCGCTCACCCACAGCTTCCATGCGCTCTTGGTGCTCAGGTTCCTGCAGGGGGTGGCCCTGGCGGGGCTGCCGGCCATCGCCATGGCCTACCTGAGCGAAGAGATCGCACCCGCTTCGCTCGCCTCTGCTATCGGCCTCTACATCAGCGGCAACGCCATCGGCGGCATGACCGGGCGTATCTTCACGGCAACCATGACCGAGTGGGCCAGCTGGCGCGCGGCGCTCGGCACCATCGGCGTGGTCTGCCTGCTTTTGAGCCTCTTCTTCGCCTACTCGCTCCCCAGCTCGGCCAACTTCACCCGGCGCCCGTTCCAGGTCCGCTACCTGTTCAGCTCGCTCTACAAGCAGTTGCAGGACCCGGGGCTGCGCTACCTGTACGCCATCTCGTTCCTCGTCATGGGCGGCTTCGTGACGCTCTACAACTACATCACCTTCCGGCTCCTGGCGCCTCCCTACTCCCTGAGCCACTCGGTAGTGAGCTGGATCTTCCTGGTCTACCTGCTCGGTTCCTTCAGCTCGTCCATGGTCGGGCGCCAGGTCGAACTCTTCGGCAGAAGCCGCATGATCTACCTCACCATCGGCACCATGGTGGTCGGTGCGCTCACCACGCTCTCCGGCGATGTCAGCACCATCGTCGTGGGCATCGGGCTGCTCACCTGTGGCTTTTTCGGCACCCACACCATCGCCTCCGCCTGGGTCGGGAGCCGGGCACGCAGCGCACGGGCACAGGCCGCCTCGCTCTACCTCTTCAGCTATTACCTGGGATCCAGCGTTTCGGGGACGGTCGGCGGGTTGTTCTGGAGTTCGTTCGGGTGGGAAGGGGTGGTATGTCTGATCGCCGCGCTGCTCGCCCTGGCGCTCTGCTGCGTGAGGAGACTCTGCAAGATTTCCGAAAGCGAATCGGTGACCGAGGCGGTTGCCGTACTGGAAGCCCTGCGCAGCTGACTTCCAGCGCACCAAGGCCACACCGCGCTCACCGAGGACGATGAATTGGCGGGAGTGCTCAATGCCCCCGAAAAGTTTTTTTCTGCGCGCACCCCCTCCTATCTCGCATATCACTTTGGAATTGTTACGTCTTTGTCGAAGTGTGCCGTCTCCCCTTCCACCGCTCCCCTCCTCAAGTTTTCCCCCTGACCATCCGATAGATGAGCATGAGGTTGCCACACAAGGAGCGCATCATGACCGATTTGGTTCGAGTAGCAGACGGAGTCGCCATACCTGTAGAAATGTTGTCCACCTGGGATCGCCTCTCGGAGTACGCCACGGTCTACGGCCCCGCGTTCGAGGCCGACCTGAGCCGCCTCGGGCTCAACCTGCGACCGATCTTCAACCTGAACCGCTCCATCGGCGGCGAGCAGGCCATCGCGTTCGGCTCCGCCACCTCATCAAGCCTGCAGTTCGTCCTCAGGCCCGATATCTACCGCGCCATGGTCGGCGGCATCATCAACTAGGCACCGAGCGTCAGCGATCACGCCGCACCCTACGCCTGAGCGTCGCCTTCCCCCATCCCCTGCCGGTACCGGTCTCCCACGAACTTGATATGGTCCCTGAGCACGTAAAACTGCTCGGCGTAGGCCAGCGGCATCTTCATCTTGTTCACCTCCGCCTCGATGTCGTCCAACCGCCTGAGCAGGGCCTTGCGCTCTTCTGGGGCCGGGTTGGCGAGGATGCTCCGCTCCAGGGCGATCAGGCTGCCATACCAGCGGTAGATGCGCGACTTGATGCGCCAGCTGTACAGGGCCGGCACCAGCTTGAAGCCCGGGATCAGCAACACGACGATGGGGACCACCACCACGAGGAGTCGGTCCGCCAAGCTCGCCAGCCAAAAGGGAAGCATCCGGTACAGGAAGCTTTTACCAGAACTGTAGTACCGCTTGGCGTCGGCGCTGATGGTGAACTCGTGCTCCAGGGGCGCGGGGAACTCCCCGGCATGCTGTAACAGGGTGGCCTTGCCATGCACCTCGCGCGCCGCCTCGATCAAGAGGTCGGAAAGCGCCGGGTGCAGGTCGCTGCGCGCCACCAGCTCGGCCGTGGGTCCGATCAGGTGGATGTCCTGGGTCGGCACGTTCTTGCCGAAGTCGAAAACTCCCATGGGGAGATCGAGCTTTTCCAGGTACTGGTAGCGGCGCGCGAAGCCGGCAGCCTGGGAGAAATCGAGCAGGCGGATGCCCGGCGTCCAGAGGAGCTTGCGCATCACAGCGGGAGTCGCCGAATCCCCCATTAAAAACGCGGCGTCGATGGTGCCGTCGATGAGCGCCTGCGAGGCGCCGTCCCCGCCCAGTTCGAGGAGCTCAGTCGGGCCCCCCGGATCGATGCCGTTGGCCTTCAAAATGGTGAGGGCAAGGACACGGGTTCCGCTCCCCTCCGGGCCGATGGCGAGCCGCTTGCCGGTCAACCCGGAGATGTACTGAACCGGGGCGTCCGTACGGTAGAACACCAAAAGCGGCACATGGAACATGCTTCCCAACGAAACCAGCCGGTCCAGGTTCTGTCCGGTGGCGACGCCACCCTGGACGAAGCCGACGTCGACCTTGAAGTTGGGGTCGTTCAAACGTTTCAGGTTGTCCAGCGAACCTCCCGAGGGAAGCACCTTGAGCTTCACACCGTTTTTCGCCAGGATCTTGCGGTATTTCTCGGCGGTGAGCAGGAAGTTGCTCCCCTGCGGACCGCTGGTGATGGTGATGGTGTCGGGCGGCGCGGGGCGCACGAACCAGTAGGCCGCCCAGATGGCAACCAAGGTGAGGAGCACCAAGGGCGCCGAGGTCACCAGCAGGTCGCGCAGGGAAATCCCGACGAAGCGCGCCATGGGACGAAAGGCGGCCAGGCTCCTGATGTTCTTCTGTGTCATATCGCATCCCCTTATCGCTTCTTTTTCTTGGCCTGTCCGGGCCATCTTAGCATTGCTCTTAAGCTCCCGACAGAAAAAAACCCGCCCAGCGCCCCTGCCAGCCCCCGCCGTTGCCCGTTCGATCCCGCAAAAAATCTAATAAGGGTCAAAAAGCACAGAACTGCATTTTTATGACCTAGGTCAAGGCCAGGCGGACCTGATGCCGGTATGGTGTCTTCAACAACGGCCCCGGACCGTCCCCCGACAACGGGAAAACCCGGCACCAGAAAGCGATTATCACACTTCCCCTGATGGGGAACAGGAGACTTGATGAAGAACAGGATCATGAACTGGCTCGGAATTTCCACGGCAACCACTACCACTACCCCCAAGGAGGAGAAAATGGAGAACATGTTTTGCTATCAGTGTGAGCAGGCAGCTAACGGCGGATGCTCGAAAGTAGGCGTATGCGGCAAGCAGCCGGACGTAGCGGCACTGCAGGACCTCTTGGTCTATACCATGAAAGGGATCGCCTTCTGGGCCGACCAGGCTCGCGCCAAGGGCGCCAAGGATGCCGGGATCGACCGCTTCATGTTGGACGGCCTGTTCACCACCGTGACCAACGTCGACTTCAGCGCCGACGAGATCGCCAAACTGGTGCGCAAAGGTGCCGAGAAGCGCAACGAAGCGCAGGCGCTCTTCGAGAAAGCCAACGGCGGTGCCTTCACCGGCAACGTCCCCGAGGCGGCCAAGCCGTTCCACGCCGGCACCACCTCCGAACTGGCTGCCCTGGGTGCCACGCACGGCGTGAAAGACGACTCCATCGACGCCGATGTGAAATCGGTCCAGGAAATCATCATCTACGGCATGAAGGGCTACGCAGCGTACGCCCACCACGCCCTGGTGATCGGACTGGAAAACGACGAGATCTACGCCTTCACCCACAAGGCACTGGCAGCCACCCTCGACAAGAGCCTGGGTCTCATGGACTTCGTCGGTCTCTCCATGGAGTGCGGCCGTATCAACCTGGTCACCATGCAGCTCCTCGACAAGGCCAACACCGACAGCTTCGGCCATCCGGTCCCGACCCCGGTCCAGCTGGGCACCAAGGCCGGCAAGGCGATCCTGGTTTCCGGCCACGACCTGCGCATGCTCGAAGAGCTCCTGAAGCAGACCGAAGGCAAGGGGATCAACATCTACACCCACGGCGAGATGCTGCCGGCCCACGGTTACCCGGGCCTCAAGAAGTACGCGCACCTGGCCGGTAACTTCGGCGGGGCATGGCAGGATCAGGCGAAGGAATTCGTCGGTTTCCCCGGCGCCATCATCTTCAACACCAACTGCATCCAGCGCCCGGCCGAAAGCTACAAAGACCGCCTCTTCACCTGGGGCCTGGTTCAGTGGCCGGACGTCAAGAACATCGACGGCTGGGACTTCTCCCCGGTTATCAACAAGGCGCTTGAGCTGCCGGGCTTCGAAGAGAAACCGGGCAAAGAGATCCTCACCGGCTTCGGGCACAACGCGGTGCTCGGTGTGGCACCCCAGGTGATCGACGCGGTGAAAGCCGGTAAGATCCGTCACTTCTTCCTGATCGGCGGCTGCGACGGCGCGAAGAGCGGGCGTAACTACTACACCGAGTTCGCCGAGCAGGTTCCCAGCGACTGCGTGATCCTGACCCTGGCCTGCGGCAAGTTCCGCTTCAACAAGCTCGACTTCGGCGACATCGGCGGCATCCCGCGCCTTCTGGACATCGGGCAGTGCAACGACGCCTACTCCGCGATCCAGATCGCGGTGGCCCTGGCCGGCGCCTTTAACTGCGGCGTGAACGAGCTGCCGCTCTCCTTCATCCTCTCCTGGTACGAGCAGAAGGCGGTGGCGATCCTCCTGACCCTGTTGCACCTCGGCATCAAGGGGATCAAGCTCGGACCCAGCCTGCCGGCCTTCATCACCCCGAACGTCCTCAACTTCCTGGTTGAGAACTTCAACATCGCTCCGATCGGCACCGCGGAAGGCGATCTGAAGCAGATCCTCGGGTAACAAAACAGCAAGATTATCAGAGCTGCGAAGTAGCAGTAACTTAAAGTGCAGTAGCAAGCAGCAACGCACAACGCGGTCCCGGAGTAACTCCGGGGCCGCGTTTTTTTGTGGGTGCTACTACCCCGAGTGAGACTAGTCTTCCAGTTTGGCGACCAATTCGATGTTGGCGCGCAACAGCTGCGAGACCGGGCAGTTGGTCTTGGCGTCCTTGGCTATGCTATCGAACTCGGACGGGGTGATCCTCGGAATCCGCGCCACGGTTTCCAGGCGGATCGTCGTGACCCTCCAGCTCCCCTCGACGTTCTCCAGGTCGAGCAGGGCCTCGGTCTTGATCCGGTTCGGCTCGAACCCCGCTTTGCCGAGCCCAGCCGCGAGCGCCATGGAGAAGCAGCCGGCATGCGCCGCCGCGATCAGTTCTTCCGGGTTGGTGCCGCGCTCGTCCCCAAAACGCATGGCGAACGAGTAGGGCGTATCGGTGAGCAGACCGCTTTGGCTCGAAATGAGCCCCTTTCCTTCCTTTAGAGTGCCGTTCCAGACGGCTGAAGCTGTTCTTTTCATGTTGGACCTCCTTTTTTTCTGCTGCTGCCGGAGCTTGAGCGATCCGAGCCCCGCCTCGGGCCTCCCCCGAGGGACGGCAGGACAGCGCTGCGGCAACCCTACAATTCGATTGTAACGCCGACGGCTGGATAATGGCAGCCTGGATCGTGCGGCGGAGGCGGGCGAATGAGTCGGGGCAGGTTGGCGGGGCAGACTGATCGGACTGATCGGACTGATCGGACCGATCGGGCCGATAATGCGGGTTTGGTCAGCGCGAGTCCGCGAGCCCGCCGCGGGGCCTGCCCTAAGGGCGGTCCACCAGGGCTTCCGCCACCGATTTGCTCAGGTTCTGCAGGCGGTACGGCTTGTGAATAAAACCTTTGGCGCCGATCCCCAAAAGCTCGTGGACGGTTCCATCGCGGTGGAACCCTGAGGAAAACAGCACCCGTACCTCGGGATCGATCTTTTGCAGACGCAGGAAGGTCTCCCTGCCGCTCAACTTCGGCATGACCATGTCGAGGATCACCAAGCCGATGCTCTCGCGCTCGCGGCGGTAGAGCTCCAGCGCCTGCTCGCCGTCCTCGGCCAGGTACACCTGGTAGCCGAGCTCCTCCAAAAGGCAGTGCCCGGAAAGCCGGATGATGGCCTCGTCGTCCACCAGCATGACGCCGCCCCGACCCTGGATCACCTCCTCACCGGGGTCGACCTCGACCACCCCGCTCACGCCGGACGGCAGGCAGACCCGGAAGACGGTTCCCGTCCCCGGCTCGCTGGTCACGTTGATGGCCCCATTGTGCTCTTTCACGGTGCCGTAGACCGCCGCGAGCCCAAGCCCCGTCCCCTTCCCGGTATCCTTGGTGGTGAAGAACGGCTCGTAGATATGCTCCAGGACCTCCGACGCCATCCCGATGCCGGTGTCGGCCACCGAGATTTCCAGGTACGGTCCGGCGGAAAGCTGGGCGGCGTAGGGAAGCCCGGCGATTTCCAGGTTCGTCGTGGAGAAGGTGAGGGTTCCGCCCTCGGGCATCGCATCGCGGGCGTTCACCGCCAGGTTCAAAAGGGCATTCTGCAAAAGGCCCGGGTCGCCGATCACGGTCGGGTTCTCGGCCTCGAGCCGCACCTCCAGCGCGATCCGCTTGTCGATGGTCCGCTCCAGGATGGCGACCACCGCGCCGATGCAGTCGTTTATGGAGATCGGCGTGGAGGTGATCTTCCCCTTGCGCGAGAAGGCGAGCAACTGGCGCGTCAGGTCCGCTGAGCGGGTGGCGGCGTCCAGGATGACGCCGGTCAGCTTGGCGTTGTCGGGATCATCTCCCACGCGCCAGCTGAGCAGCTCCGCCGCTCCGATGATGCCGGTCAGCATGTTGTTGAAGTCGTGCGCCACGCCGCCGGCCAACTGACCCACCACGTCCATCTTGTGGGCCTGGCGCAGCTGCTCCTCGACGCTGCGCTGGTCGGTGATGTCCAGCGAGAGCCCGAGCAGGTACTGCGGATTGCCGCTGGCGTCGAAGATCGGGACCTTCCTGGTGTGCAGGATGCGCTCGCGTCCCTGCCGATCGTGGATCCGCTCTTCCGGTATCTCCCGAACCGCACCCCGCTGCAAAACGAAACGGTCCATCCCGGTGAAGAAATCCGCCTCGTCCTCGGCAAAGAGGTCGAAGTCGTTCTTGCCGATCAGTTCTTCGCGCGAATAGCCGAGCATCTCCTCGCCGGCCCGGTTCATGCTGACGAAGCGCAGCTCGTGGGCGTCCTTCACGAAAACCATGACCGGCATGTTCTCTACGATGGCGGAAAGGAACTCCTCGTTCTTCTGCAAGGCGTCCTGGGCGGCGAAGGTTTCCTCCAACTGCTGGCGCAGCTCCTCCTCGATGGCCGCAAGTTCCTCGTTCTTCTCCACCTGCGAAATCTCGGACAACAGCAGCTCCCGGGTCCGGGAGGCGACCTGGCGGCGCAACAACACGAGGAACCCGGTGCCGATGCAGCCGGTCAGGGCAAGGCCCATAAGCAGCTGGACGAGCCAGTCAGGGGTGACGTTCACCAGCTCCGCGTCGCGGTGCAGCCAGCGTTTCATCGAGCTGTAGTACAACGAGTTCCGGTCCGCCCGCCAAGCCGTCAGATAGCGGTCCAGTACGGAGAGGATCTCGGGATGCTTCCCTTTTTGGACGGCGAAGTAGATGTCGAAAGGGTTGAAGATGACCCCGGACGACTTGACCCGAAAGTCCCGGCTGCGCCCGATGCCGAAGGTGTTGTTCACCACGCCGGCGTCCACCTGCCTCGCATCGACGGCCTTGAAGACCTCCTCGAAGTCGCCCAGCTCGACGATGCTGCAGGGGATGCCGAATTTCTCCACCAAGTTGCGGAACTGCTTGCCGTTGGCATCCCCCTTCATGACGGCGACCTTGCGCCCCGCCATGTCGCGGATGCTGGTCAGCTCCGACTTCTGGTGCACGTAGACCTCGCTCCAGACCGTCATGATCGGGGCCTTGCCGTAGTCCAGGAACTTTGTGCGCTCCTCCAGCCAGGCGACGCTGGTAAGCAGGTCCACTTGGCCGCGTTGCACGCGCTCCATCCCTTCACCCCAGCTCCCGTAGACGTACTCGATGCGCCAGTTTTCCTTGCGGGCGATCTCCTCCAGCATGTCGACGTAGAAGCCCCGTATCTTGTCGTTACTATCCCTGAAGATGGCGGGATTGAAATTGAAGACTGCGACGCGGACGGTCTGCGGTTGCGCGGGCTGGGCAAAGGCGGTGCGGAAAGGGAAAAAGGCGGCCAGCGCCAGGAGGGCAAGGCAAAGCCAGACCGGTGCGTAGCGCAGGTGAGGGGAAAGCTGTCTGGTTCGCCGCGTGGGGTGACTCGTCATGAACTGATACCTGCACGGAAACTGCTGCGTTGTATGCTCGGGGTGACGGGTTTGTTCGAGTTATGTCCTCGCGCGCCTGACGATGCACCATCGGCCCGGGTCGATCCGGCCATTGGTACAGGCAAGCATCTTATATCATTAAAGATGTGGTGCTGCAACGACCGATCCTGACTGCCGTATTAGGAAAATACCGCTTCAGGCAAGCTCCTGGCTGACAGCCATAACCCTTCGCTATTCCAAAAGATTCCGCTGAAGCTCCTCTTCGGCCGGCAGGGGCATAACTTTAACCTTTACTTGACACTAGCATTCACTAATTAGAGCCGTGAGCTGCGGGAGTCGGACAAAAAAATGCCGCAACCGGGGAGGCTGCAGCAGGTGGGAATGAAACAGGGGCACCGGCGGCGTTTGCATCCGCAGCCGTCAGTGGCTTGCGCTGGAAGTGTACGGCGGGCTAGGCGACCAGGGCTACCAGGGCCTCCTCCGACTGCACCAGGTGCGGCACGTCGACGATGAGGGCGACCGAGCCGTCCCCCAGGATGGTGGCGCCGGAGATCCCCCCGACGCCCTGGTAGCAGCGCCCCAGCGACTTGATCACCGTTTGGTGGCCGCCGATCACCTGGTCCACTACCAGTCCGACCTGGGTGCCGTCGACCTCGGTGATGACGATCTGCTGGACGGCGGGGGCGTCGCCGGGAATGGCAAAGGCCTCCCTGAGCGGGATGTAGGGGACCAGCTGGCCGCGCACGTGGGCCAGATGGCGCCCGTGCGCCTGCGCGACATCGTCTCGGGTCAAGTCGATGCACTCCTTCACCAGGCTGAGCGGCAGCATGAAGTCGCCTCTGCCGATCTTCACCCGGAGGCTCTCGATGATGGCCAGGGTAAGCGGGATGCGCACCATGATCCGGGTCCCCTCGCCGTGCACGCTCGCGATGTCGATGGTGCCGCGCAGCTCTTCGATGGCCCGCTTCACCACGTCCATGCCGACCCCGCGCCCGGAGATGCTGGAGACCTGCTTGGCGGTGGAGAAGCCGGGGGCGAAGATGAGCGCGAAGGTTTCCTTCTCGCTGAGTTCCGCGGACGCCGAGATGATGCCCCGCTCCAGCGCCTTGGCGCGGATTGCCTCCTGGTCGAGCCCGGCGCCGTCGTCCTTTATGGTGATGAGCACGCTGCCGCCCGAGTGCTGCGCGGCGAGGTGCACCGTCCCCTGGCGCGGCTTGCCGGCGGCCTCGCGGGCCTCCGGGGACTCGATGCCGTGGTCCAGCGAGTTGCGGATCAGGTGCACAAGGGGGTCGTTCAGCTTCTCGATCACCGTCTTGTCCAGCTCGGTTTCGGCGCCCTCGGTGGTCAGTTCGATCTCCTTGCCCAGCTCGCCGGAGAGGTCGCGCACCAGCCGTTTGAATTTGGAGAAGGTGCTCCCGATGGGGAGCATGCGGATGTTGAGGGCCGAGTCCCTAAGTTCGGCGGTGAGCCGCTCCACCTCTTCCGAGATCGCCTCGAGCTCCGCGTCGGCGCGCCCCGCGGCCGTCTGCGACAGTCGCGCCTGCACCGTCACCAGTTCCCCAACCAGGTTCACCAGGACGTCGAGGCGCTCGGCCGGGACACGGATGCTCTGCCCTGCCTGGGCCTCCTGTTTGGCCTGGCGCACCTGCTGCACCTGGCGCTGCTCGGCGAGCGCCGCCTCCACCTTGGCCTGCGGGACCACCCCGCTTTCCACCGCCAGTTCTCCAAAACGCTTTTGCCGGGACAGCACCTCGGCCATCTCCTCGGCGCTGATGTCGCCGCGCTCCAGGAGGATCTCCCCGAGCTTCTTGTGCTCCTGGGGCGTGCTCCAGACGCCGTGCTCCGCCACCGCCTTGATGGTGAGGTCGCAGTCGTCCTCGACGAATATGAAGATGTCCTTGATGGCGTCCGTCCCCTGATCGGTGGTGACGATGATCTCGAAGCCGAGATAACACTGTTCCGGGTCCAGCTCCTCCAGAGGCGGCAGCGCGTCTTCCAGCGCCACCACGGTGCAGGGGCCCAGGTCCCTGAGTTCCTTCAGGAGGCTCAGCGGGTTGCAGCCGCAGGTGAACACCTCGCGTGCCGGCATAAAGCCGATCCGGTAGGTAACCCGGGTGCTGTCCGAGCAGACCTCCTGCTTGGGCGCCTGCTGTGCCGCGGCGATCGGGGCGTTTCCGGCCAGCGCTTGCAGCTGGGCGACTATCCGGTCGCACACAAGACGATCCACCGGCGTGCCGCCGTCGGAGGCGTCCAGAAGTGCCCTGATCTGGTCCCGCGCCGCAAGCGTCAGGTTCACCAGCGTGGTAGTCACCTTCAATTCGCCGTTGCGCACCAGGTCGAAGATGGTCTCCACCTCGTGGGTGAAGCTCGCGATGTCGTCGAAGCCGAACATGGCGCCGGACCCCTTGAGGGTGTGCATGGCCCGGAACACCCGGCCGATCAGGTCGATGTCTTCCGGCCTCTCCTCAAGTTCCAGCAGGGAGGTTTCCAATTCGCCCAGGAGTTCGTACGCCTCTTCCTTGAATGCCTGCCTGTGTATGTCCATCATCTGCTCCCTGGTTCCCGATAAAAGTCGAAGGGGTGCGTGTCACCGTGTCGAGTGGATAATCCCCAGGGTCCGAAGGTCTCCCTGTGCCTGGCGGCGGTCCCGCATGCCACTTACTGACAGTCGCGACGTTGCATCCTCTCCCTTGTCGGCACATAGGCCGGCCTTCTTTAAGCAAATCTTTCCCTTACCCTCTCATTTACTGACAACAGGTAGGCATTGTCCCACACGCGGCGTCAATTGCAGTATCAGTGGAGACGGGTCAGGCAGAGGACGTGAGGCGACACACGGCATCCAGATTCACCCATGCAATGAGGGATAAATACTCACATAGAGCCTAAAGTTTCACCCATATTATGCCGATGTATTATGTAATCAATCTTGATGCCTGGAGGAACAAATGAAGACCAAGATCGGCACGCGGCTGGGAATTGGGTTTGGCGTTGTGGTACTTTTGATGCTCGTCATGGGGGTGATCTCACAGCGTGGCTTGAAGACCATTGGCAGCCAGGTGGATGAACTGGTCCAGGATAAATGGCCGAAGACCGTGCAAGTAAACGGGATCATCGCGGACGTCAATGTGGTGGCCCGTGCGCTGCGCAACATGCTGCTGACCGAAGACCGGGCGGTCATGCAGAAGGAACGGGAACGGATCACCGAGGCAACGGCTGCCAGCGCCAAGCGGTTCGAGGAACTGGAAAAGCAGGTCGCCAGCGACAAGGGGAAGCTGGCCCTTAAGGCGGTCACGAGCGCCTACGCTCCCTACCGGGACGAGACCAGCCGCTTGGTCGCCCTGTGCGCGTCCGACAACAAAAAAGAGGCGGTCGGGTTGTTGTTCGGCAAGTACCGCCAACTGCAGACGTCCTTCCTCGGTGCGCTCAACGAACTCATCAAGCACCAATCGGGTGAGATGGACCGGATAGGAAAAGAGGCGACGCAGTCCTATCGCAGCGTCACCACACTGATCTATCTCCTTTTGGCGGCCTGCGGCGTCCTCGCCGTCTTGATCGCCTGGCTGGTCACCCGGAGCATCACCAGACCGATCGCCCAGGCAATCGAGGTCAGCAACCGGGTCGCCGCAGGGGACATGAGCCTGGAGATAGAGATCACGAGCGCCGACGAAACCGGCATGCTGCTCGGGTCGATGAAGAAGATGATGGCGAGCATCAGGGCCCTCGTCCTCGACACCGATATGCTTGCCAAGGCAGCCGAAGCAGGGAGGCTCGGCACCCGCGCGGACGCATCCAAACACGAGGGGGATTTCCGCAAGGCAGTGGAAGGGATCAACGCAACTATCGCGCGGCTGGTCGGCCTTTTGGATTCCATGCCGGCCCCCGCCATGATCGTCGACAGGGAGTTCAACATCCTCTACATGAACGAACTGGGGGCCAAGGTCGGCGGAAAGAGTGCGGCGCAGGTGACCGGCACCAAGTGCTACGACCACTTCAAGACGTCGGACTGCAAAACGTCTGAGTGCGCCTGCGGCAAGGCGATGCAAAGCGGGATGCTGGCGAAAAGCGAAACCGACGCGCATCCGGCGCCCGGCGTGGACCTCGATATCGCCTACAGCGGGATGCCGCTTAGAAACGCGGACGGTCAGGTCATCGGTGCCTTCGAAGTCGTATCGGACCAGACCGCGGTAAAGACGGCAGCCCGCCTGGCCAAGAAGATCGCCGACTACCAGGAAAAGGAAACCCAAAAGGTGGTCGATGGGTTATCCAAGCTGGCCCAGGGCGAAGTTGACTTCACGATCGTCACCGAACCTGCGGATGTCGACACCAGGGAGGCAAACGCGACCTTCCAATCCATCGCCGATGCCCTTAACACCTGCGTCAACGCGGTCAACGCCCTGAGCGCCGATGCGAACATGCTGGCCCAGGCGGCAACGGAGGGGCGGCTCACCACCCGCTCCGATGCCACCGGGCACCAGGGAGCCTATCGCGACATCGTCCAGGGGGTCAACGACACCATCGGGCGACTGGTCGGATTCCTGGACAGCATGCCGAGTCCGGCGATGATCATCGACAACGATTTCACGGTGCTCTACATGAACGAACTGGGCGCCAAGGTGGGGGGCAAGGCGGCCAGCCAGGTGATCGGGTCCAAGTGTTACGACCATTTCAAGACCAGCGATTGCAAGACCCAGAACTGTGCCTGCTACCAGGCGATCTCCGGCGGGCAGGAGGCAACGAGCGAGACCGATGCCCATCCCGCGGTCGGGCTCGACCTGGACATCTCGTACACCGGCGTGCCGATCAGGGACGGCAGCGGCAAGGTGATCGGAGCCTTCGAGGTGGTGACGGATCTGACCGCGGTTAAAAAGGCCGCCCGGCTCGCCAGGAAGGTCGCCGACTACCAGGAGAAGGAAACCGCCAAGCTGGTGGCCGGTCTGGGCCGGCTGGCGCTAGGCGACGTCAACTTCACCCTGGCGGCAGAGAGCTGCGATAGCGACACCCAGGCGGTCAAGGAGACCTTCGACTCGATAGCGTCCGCCGTCAACAGCACGGTCCAGGCAACCCGGAGCATCTCGGAGGCGGCCAAGCAGATTGCCGGAGGGGACTTGACCGTCGAGATAACGGTGCGCTCGGCCGAGGACGAACTCATGCAGGCCCTGGATGCCATGGTCAGGAAACTGAGCGAGGTGGTCAGCGAGGTGAAATCGGTAGCCGAGTACGTAGCCGGCGGGAGCCAGGAACTTTCCTCCAGTTCGGAGCAGATGTCCCAAGGGGCGAGCGAGCAGGCGGCGGCAGCGGAGGAGGCCTCTGCGTCCATGGAACAGATGACTTCCAACGTCAAGCAAAACGCCGACAACGCCTTCCAGACGGAAAAGATAGCAACGAAGTCAGCCACGGACGCCATGGAGGGGGGGAAGGCCGTAATCCAGACCGTGACAGCCATGAAGGAGATTGCCGGCAAGATTTCCATCATTGAGGAGATCGCCCGCCAGACAAACCTGCTGGCTTTGAACGCCGCTATCGAGGCTGCCCGGGCCGGCGAGCACGGCAAAGGGTTTGCCGTGGTGGCTTCCGAGGTGCGCAAGCTGGCCGAACGCAGCCAGAAGGCGGCTGCGGAGATCTCGACCCTCTCCTCGTCGAGCGTGGAAGTGGCCGAAAGGGCCGGCGAGATGCTGAACAAGATGGTGCCGGACATCCAAAAGACCGCGGAACTGGTCCAGGAAATCTCTGCCGCCTGCCGGGAGCAGGACACCGGCTCGGAGCAGATCAACAAGGCTATCCAGCAATTGGACCAGGTGATCCAGCTAAACGCCTCAGCGGCCGAGGAGATGTCCTCCACCTCCGAAGAACTCTCCAGCCAGGCCGAGCAGTTGCAAAGCGCCATCGAGTTCTTCAAGGTCGCCGGGCAGCAGTCGGTGCAGAAGCAACCGGCGGGGAGAAAGACCACCGCCAAGCTTGCGGTAAAAGAGCTGCCCCAGCCGAAGTCGCTCACCCATGCCAAAAAGGCAGCGGGACACGATATCGAGATGAGCGCCAGATATTCGGACGGCGAGTTCGAGAAGTTCTAGTCGTGGGGGACCGGGGGGCGCTGCAGGTCTCGGCCCCCGTACCTCCGGGTCTCCCGCGGGACGAAACCGTACCGAAAAACCGGGTGACCGCTTCAAAAGGTAAAGATGGAACCTGATCGAGAGGAAGTTGTCTGACAAAGGGGTGCCTGTGAGAGATAAGGCATCCCTTTTTCTATCTTTTCCCCGTCAACCGCTCAAAGTATCTCCGGGTCGAACCTGAACCGCCACGCCAGAGAGATTCATGCCCTGGGGGCTGCTCAATCCGAGAGTGGTATAATCGAAACGCGTGCCTTTTACCAAGCCGCTTTGATACATCTTTCTGAGTGAGGAGACCGAAATGCCTGACACAACATTGAGAGATCGCGCGGCCGGTGCCATTGTCGGGGCCTTCATCGGCGACGCGCTGGGCCTTGGGCCGCACTGGTACTACGATCTGGCGGAACTGCGCCGGGACTACGGCCCGTGGATCACCGGCTACACCGAGCCCAGGCCGGACCGTTACCATGCCGGATTAAAAGCGGGGGAGCTGTCACAGGCCGGCTTCATCCTGAAGCTGTTGGTCACCTCGCTGGTGGAGCGCGGCGGTTACGACGAGGCGGACTTCTGCCGCCGCGTGGACGAGGACCTGCTGCCGCTTCTGGACGGCACCCCGATAAGCGGCCCGGGCGGCTACACCAGCCAGTCGATCCGGGAGCTCTGGAGGCGCCGGGTCGAGCAGCGGCTCCCCTGGGGGGAAACCGGCGGCCACGCCGACACCACGGAGGCCATCGAACGCACGCTCGCCCTGGCGGTGCGTTACGCACGTGCCCCTGCGCAACTGGCCCAAACCATCGCCGGGAACACCGTCCTCACCCAAGGCGACGCCACCATCGTCTCGATGACGGTGGCCTACGGCGCCGTCCTGGGACAGCTGGTGCAGGGGCATCCCCTGGACGCTGAGCTGTCCGGCAAACTGATGCACCTGGTGAAGCAGGGGGCGCTCCCCTTCCATGCCGTGACCAGCGATAACCTGCAGCCGCCCCGCCCGGGGGCCCCGGACCCGCCACGGGTCGGCAAGTTCGCCTCGCCCGACGCGCTTTTGACGCCGTCCTACATGGCCGCCGCGGCGCTGGACCCGGAGATCCGCATCGAGCCCGCCTGGAAGGTCTCCATCGTGTACGGCATGCCCTGCGCCATCTACCACCAGCTCCCCGCGGCCTACTACCTGGCGGCCCGCTTCCGCAACGACTTCGAGTCGGCCGTCCTTAACGCGGTGAACGGCGGCGGGCAGAACCAGGCGCGCGCCATTCTGGTCGGCGCACTGGTGGGCGCCCAAATCGGTTTGTCGGGCATCCCGCAGCGCTTTGTGGAGGGACTCGCCGAGGCGGCAGAGATCACCCGGCTGGCAACGGCACTGGCCGCCGGTCTGGATCAGGCATAAGGGAAGGGAACGAGGAGCATTACCTATGAAGACTGAGAGAATCACCTTTCCCAACGCGCGAGGAGAGAGGCTGGCCGCACGGCTCGAGCTTCCCGAAGACGAAGAGCCGCTCGCCTATGCCCTCTTCGCCCATTGCTTTACCTGCACCAAAAACCTGACGGCCGTAGTGCATATCAGCCGCGCGCTCAGCACCAGGCGCATCGCGGTACTGCGCTTCGACTTCAGCGGCCTTGGGGAGAGCGAAGGGGATTTCGCCGCGACCGACTTCTCCTCGGAGGTGAGCGACCTGGTGGCGGCGGCGCGGTTCCTGGAAGCGAACTACCGGGCGCCGCAGTTGCTCATCGGCCACTCCCTGGGTGGGGCGGCCGTTTTGGCGGCGGTTGCGCAGATACCTTCGGCCACCGCGGTGGTGAGCATCGCCGCGCCGAGCAGTCCAGCCCACCTGCGGCACATACTGGGCGACGCCGTGGCACTCATCGAGCAAAACGGCGAGGCAGCGGTACAGATCGCCGGCAAAGAGTTCACCATCCGCAAGTCCTTTTTGGACGACCTGGAAGCCCAGCAGCCGGAGAAGACGCTCAAGCGGCTGAACGCGGCCCTTTTGGTGATGCACTCGCCGCGCGACGAGGTGGTGCCCATCAGCAACGCCACCGAGATCTATCAGGCCGCACCGCACCCCAAGAGCTTCATCTCGCTCGACCCGGCGGACCACCTGCTCACCGATTCCCGCGACTCGCACTACGCCGGCGAGATGATCGCGGCCTGGGTCGGCCGCTACCTGGAACGCACCGAAGCGTCGTCAGCCGAAGCCAAGCCCGCCGCAGTGATCGACAACCGGGTGACGGCGCGCACCGAAGGCGGCGCCTTTCGCACCGAGCTCTTCGCCAACGGCTACCCTCTCATCGCAGACGAGCCGGTGGCCTACGGCGGCGGCAACGAAGGGCCTTCCCCCTACGACTACCTGTTATCGGCGCTGGGCGCCTGTACCGGGATGACGCTCCAGATGTACGCGGCGCGCAAGAAGTGGCCGCTCGCAGAAGCGGTGGTGCGGCTTTCCCACAAGAAGGTGCACGCCGCGGACTGCCGCGACTGCCCCGAGGGGGACGCCAGGATCGACCTGATCGAACGGGAAGTTGAACTGAACGGGGCGCTTGACGCGGAACAGCGCCAGAGGCTGTTGGAGATCGCCGAGCAGTGCCCGGTGCACCGTACCCTCACCGGGAAGATCACCATTGAGACCACGCTGAGGGCTGAGGATCGGACGGATCGGCCTGATCGGACGGATGCTTCGTAGGTTGTGTGGGAGCCGGGAGGCTGGGGCGAGGTGCAGCAGCAATAGGGGGCGTGCAACCGCAGCAGTCGGGGTGCGGCGTTTTCGGCTAAGGCCACCTCACACGACGACGAACCTGTTCTTGCCTTCCTGCCTGGCCTGCTGCACGGCCCGCTCCAGGCTCGCCACGAACTCGTGCACGTTCTGGTCGGTACGGTATTCGCCGAGGGCCGCGCTTACCGTGGTGCGCAGCACGGTGCGGTTCACCCCGAACTCGGTCATCGCGATGGACTTGACTATCTTCTCCGCCACGGTCACCGCGCCTTCCAGTCCGGTCTCGGCCAGGAGCACGATAAACCGGTCCCCCTCCCAGCGTCCGCAGATATCCTCGCTCCTGACGCAGATCTGCAGGGCGCAGGCGATCTCGACCAACAGTTCGTCGCCGGCGTTGAAGCCGTGCACGTCGTTGATCAGCTTCAGGTCGTCGACCTCCACGAGCACCAGCGAAAACAGCCGCCAGTGCCTCTGGGCCCGGCTTTCCTCACGGACCAGTCGCTCGGTGATATCCCGCCGGTTCGCCAGGCGGGTGAGCGGGTCGATACGGGTGGCGAGTTCGAGCGACCGGTTGTACTCTGCGGTCAGCGTCGCCAACTGCTCGCTCTTCCGAGTCAACTTCTCGCAGTTGCTCTCCAGGTGCCCGGCGAGAAATACCAGCCGCTGCAGATGCGGAAAGAGCGGGTTCCCCGTGATCGAGGGATCCCTGAGCATCTGCTCGAAGCGATGTAGTTCCTGCTTGATCCCTAGCTGTTCGTTGTCCTGCTTCATGAAGTGTCTCCTCGGCAACAGCCCGCTACTAGCAGGATAATACTGTCAACTCGGCCAGCTTTCAACCATCTTCATGAAAAAACTTCCAGCTAAATTGTCAACACCCCCGTAGGACCAACCCCTTCAAGCCGCTGCCGCTTGCCCACAGCGACATCCCTCCCGCAGATATTGTTCAAGTTTTAACCCGCGCGGCCGATTTGAAGATGAGGCGGACGTTCCGTGGACGTTCTCGTGTGCCGCCCCGCCCGGCGGAGCCCGGTGCCCATCAACCTGCGAGGAGAAAGAATGCGATGAAGAAGGTCCTGGTAGTCGACGACAGCCTTGCCATGGCACGTCAGTTGGAAAACATCATAAGCGGTTCAGGCGACTTCACCTGCGTCGGAGTCGCCCGAAACGGCGCCGAAGCCATCAGAATGAACCAAACGGAAGACCCGGACGTCATCTGCATGGACATGAACATGCCCGGGATGGACGGACTGACGGCGCTCAGGAGCCTGGTGGTGCTCGATCCCCAGGTGAAGGTGGTCATGGTGACCTCGCTGGGCGGCGTGAGCGACAACTTCAGTCAGGCGCTGAAACTGGGGGCGAAGAACGTCATATCGAAGCCCTTCGAAGCCGACGACCTGCTGCGCGTGCTCCGGGCGCTCTAAACGCGCTAACGACGACTACACGGGAGAGAGGATCTGTTATGGCAGTGAAATTCTTTGGCCAGTACCTGTTGGAAAAACAAGTGATCTCCTATGAGGCGGTGCTCGCGGCGATTTCGCTCCAGGAGCGCAACAACCTGAAACTGGGCGAGATGGCCGTCGAAATGGGCTACATCACCGAGGCGGATATCGAGCGCGCGCACAACGCCCAGTATTCCAAGGACATGAAGCTTGGGGACCTGCTGGTTTCCCAGGGGATCTTGAATAACGACCAACTCGACAAGATCGTCGCCCGGCAGAAGGAGACCCACCTCTACATCGGCGAGGCGCTGGTGCGGCTGGGCGCCATCACCCGGGAGGAACTGGTCAAGTACCTGGAGGAGTTCAAGCAGGATCAGGCTCCCTACCAGGTCGAGCGCATCGAGCTTCCGGAAGGGATAGCCAATGCAGCGAGCTGGGAGATGGTGGTCGACCTGACCTACAAGATGATCACCCGCGTGCTCGGCCTGCGTTTCAAGCCGGAAAAATGCCGCGTGGTCGACCGGCTGGTGGGAGGCTACACGATGGCATACCTCGATCTGATCGGGGACCTGCAAGCGCGCTACGTCCTGTCGGTAACGGCCGATCTGCAGCAGGCGATCGCCCGGGCGATCCTCAGGGTAGAATCGGCTCAGAACGAGCCGCCGGACATGCTGGAAGACAGCGTCATGGAGTTCATCAACGTCATCTGCGGCAACGTGGCCGCCAAAGCGTCCCAGTTCGGCAAGATCGTCGAGATCACGCCGCCGGAGACCATCCACCCGCCGTCTGCAGGTCTACCGGTGCCGTCAGGACATGCGGCGCTCTGCTTCCCCATCCACGTGGACGACGGCGAAAAGATGGAAGTGATGGAACTGTTCCTGGTGATACCGAAATAAGGGGGCTGGCGCTGGGGAGGTAGATTAGGCAGGCGAGGTTAAGCGGGGCAAGGCCGGCGGCGGGGTTTCGGGGGGCGGGAGAGTGAGCTGCCCGCAGTTGCCGCTCCCCGTCATGCTCCCCGTGCCGCTTCGGGGGAGGGAAGTCAGCTTCCCGGCAGTTCCGGCTCCTCCAAAAGCTGCCACTCCGCGTAGCCGGTCTTCCGGCCCTCGACTCGCTTGCCGGCAAGCACCACCCTGCTGCGCAGCGGGTCGGTTTTTACCGAGATGTAGGCCCGCACCAGCGCGGCCATGGTAGCCTCCTGAAAGGTGAGGGACGATCCGTCTGCCAGGGTCATCGTAGTACGCAGGTGACGGTGTCCCTCGGGAATTTCCGCCACCACCCGCGTCACATCCTCGTTGCGTAGCACCGTCTCCAGTTCGTCCGGTTGTATCGCCACCTGCCCCTCCTGAATATCTCGATTCCCTTTACCATAACCGAACAAGGGCCAGGCCGAACGACCTGACCCTTGTCCTTTTTCCCCAGCCGGCAATCAGCAGCACACCCTACACGATTATCGTTATGTGCTCGGACAGGTTCTTGAAACTGCGGTGCGCCTCCAGGTACTTGGCATCCTCGGCGTAGTTACTTGGGTACACGTTCGGTACCGTCTGGTGCACCAGCTGACGGTCCACGTTTACAAAGGTGAAGAGGCACGAGTTGGAGAGCGCCTTGCTGGTCCGGTCCCGACTGATCCGCTCGATGTTCGCCTCGACGCAGATGTAACTGCCGTTGGTATAGACCACTCGGCTGGTGTAGTGCAGTTTGTCGCCCATGCGCACGGGGTGGAAGAAGTTGATGCGGTTCACCGCGGCGATGATGGAGCGGTCCGGCGCCACCAGCTCGGAGCAGAGGGAGGAGATCTCGTAGGCCCGGCGCACCAGGTAGCCGCCGAAGATCTTCTGCGGCACGTTCTCGAACTCGGGGTACATCCGCTCCCAGGAATCCGCCACCAGGCGCCCCGCCAGAAGTCCCTGGAAACCCGGTTCGTCCTGGGCCTTGTGCAGCGCGGCCAGCATCTTGTACTCGTCGCGGCTGGGCGGCTCCGATATGAGCGCCTGCTGCTGCCGGTAATCCTCCCGGCGCGCCAACGCCTTTTTGGCCCTGACCTGCTCCGTTTCATCCAGGTAATCGAGCGGCGGCAGGGCCACGCTGGTCGCCCCCTCCCCCATTCCCGAGCGCGCCACCATGGTGAAGTAGCAGGACGCCACGTGGTTGGTGGGATTGCCCGGCTGCTCGACCCGGATGCCAACCTCGACCGAAGAACGCCCGACGTGGTTGATGCGGGCCTCGCAGACGACGTCCTTTTCCACGTCCGCCGCGTGGCGAATGATGATGTTGTCGATGGCGGCGGTGACCACCCTGGCAGTGGGATGGAACCGGTGCACGTAGTTGAGCGCGGTCTCTTCCGCCACCTTGTCGAGTATCTCAAGCAGCAGCCCGAAACGGATGTTGCCGCGGAGGTCGTCGTCGAGCACCTTGAATCTGCGACGCAGTTCAGTGTCAGTAGATAGTGACAGTGTCTGGATGAACGTGGTATCGGCAGGTGTTGTCATAGGGTCACTCCCTGTGTATCAGTAATGAATGAGCATAAGAAAGTGGTCGTCAGATAGAATCTACCATCTTTTCACCCAGGTACAAAACATATAGCACGACCGGCATCGCCTTGACGCCCCCTTGGGCGCCGATACGTGCTACAAATTTGGTTGTGCTGTCCCTGCACCTGAGATACATTTCTCCTGCCACCGATTCGCTGAAGTCGGCTCGGCTGCCGTTGGCACCGGGACTTTGTGGGAACTTCCGGTGCCGCCTACCATAACAAAGAGGATAATCACTTGAACTTTTTCCAGATACTCGTCCTGGCGGTCGTACAAGGCGCCGCCGAGCTTTTGCCTGTTTCGAGTTCGGCCCACGTCATCGTAGCCGGCAAACTCATGGGCCTCGACCCGACCACCCCAGAAATGACCCTGCTCCTCGTGATGTTGCACACGGGGACCATGTTCGCCGTTATCCTCTACTTCTGGAAATCCTGGCGGGAGACCTTTTTTGCCTCGCGCACAACACTGCTCGACTCGATCCGGTTGATCGTGACCGCCACCGTCTTGACCGGAGTTGTGGGAGTGGCACTAAAGGTCCTCATCGAGAAGGTCTTTCTGGGCGGGGCAAAAGCCGAGATAGAGATGATCTTCGGCAACCTGGGCCTGATCTCGGGCGCGCTGGCGGTTGTGGGGCTGCTGATCGTTTACTCCGGTTTGCGGCCTAGGCGCGAGTCGGCGCATGTGGGGGCCAAGGAAGCGGCCGCCATCGGTGCGGTCCAAGGGCTCTGCCTCCCCTTCCGTGGCTTCTCCCGATCCGGCGCGACCATTTCGGCAGGTCTCCTGCTGGGCGTCGCCAGGACCAAGGCCGAGGAGTTCAGCTTCGCCCTGGCCGTAGTGCTGACCCCGCCGGTGATTGCGCGTGAAGTCCTGCGGCTGCTGCGGGCACAGCAGTCACATCTCGTGCCGCAAGGCACCAGCCTGACGGCACTCTTTCTTCCGGGGCTCTGCGGGATGGTGTTGAGCTTCGTCTCGGGGCTGCTCGCGCTTCGTTGGCTCTCCCGGTGGCTGGAGGGCGGCCGCTGGCATTATTTCGGTTACTACTGCCTCGCTGCGTCCCTGCTGGTCTTTACGCTCTACAGGCTTGGCATGTAAAACCCGGAGGATATCCGGACCGCCTGACGGGGTGGATACAATCGAGAGGGGATATGAAAATCAGATCAACGACATTGCTGGCAGCGGTGCTTCTGCTGTGTCTGGCCGGCACCGCCTGCGCCGAGAGCGGGCTTTCCTACGAAGAGACCGTCCGCCTGATCAGTACAACCATGGCAAGCAGCACCTCCGCCGCGCGCAAGGAAAGCTACAACTACATCCAGTTCGACAAGTGCACCCTCGGCTACAGCGTATCCGGCACCTATCCGGTGGGCGAGCCCTACACCATCAAGTTCAGCGGCGTGGATTTCTCCCAGCTGGACCTGAAGGGTGCGACGGCCGGACACGACTACACCGCGTTCGTCATGCTTGGTTTTTCCAAGGATTTCGGCTACCGGCCCGACACCCACGAGATCCGCGCCCACACCGCGGTGGTGAACGTGGGAGACGACGCCGGCGCCCGCATCCTCTTGGCAGCCTTTCGCCACCTGGGCGAACTGTGCGGCGCGCCTCAGTAAAGAAGATCCCAGCACCGTGGCTTTGCCCCGCGTCTCCGAACCGCTCTCAGTCCAGGAGGTCGAGAAAGGCCCGCGCCGCCCGGGAAAGGGAGTGATCCTTCCGGTAAATGAGGTACAAGTCCCGGCCCGGCTCGCCCCCCTCCAGCGCAAGCGCTGCAAGTACTCCGCTGGCCAGCTCTTTTTTCAGCACGTGCCCGGATAGCAGCGACACCCCCAGATCGGCAGCTATCGCCTCCTTCACCCCTTCCGTAGTCCCCAGCTCGACGACTCCCTCAGGCGTAATGCCACTTTTTGTCAGCAGCGCATCGACGATTCGGCAGGTTCCGGCCCCACAGTTGGAAACCAGCAGGGTCTGGCTGGCCAGTTCCTGCAGCGGGACCGGCGTCTTTCTGGCGGCCCACGGGTGTCGGGGCGAGACGACCAACAGCAACGGGTCCTTCATGAAGGGCTCGACGACAAGCCGGGTATCGGGCGCGCAATGTCCCACCAGCCCAAGCTCCAGGGTGTTGTCCAGCACCAGCTCTGTTACCTGCCCGCTGAGCGCCGTCTCCACCTTGATCTTGATGCCGGGGTAACGCTGCCGGAAGCGCACCAGTTTCTCCGGCAGGATATAGGTGCCGATGGTGACGCTGGTACCGATGGCCAGCTTCCCCGCCATGAGGCCGCTCAGATCGTCGATGCGCGTCTTTGCCTGGTCGAGCAGGTTGAACGCCGCGTTGGTCGCCTCGAAGAGCGCCTCGCCCGCCTGCGTCAGCACCACCTTTCTCCCGAGCCGGTCGAAAAGCTGCGCCCCGTAATACTCTTCGAGGGCCTTCAGGTGCTTGCTGATGCCCGGCTGGGTAAGATGCAGCTCCTCGGCGGCGCGGGTGAAATTGGAAAGCTTCGCGGCGCAGTGGAAGATGCGCAACTGGTTCAGATTCATGGGGTCCATTCATTACCTGTGGTTATCATAAGTATGAAATCAATTCATTTTACCCATACCACTCTTTGCCCTACCATTGCAACAGGACGAAAGAGCATCAGGAATGACAGCGGCGGCAAGGGGGGAAACGGTATGGAATGGTTCGCACGAGTAGTCATGGCCGCAGTTGTCGCAGCAACCTGCGTCGCCTGCACGGCCGAGTCGAGGAAAGCCGGTGGCCATCCACAAAAGGTGTCCGACCAGCAGCTGGTGGCCTACACCCCGATACGCAGGCTCGCCTACCGCGACGCCTGTGCAGGTAACGGCCCCCTCACCTTCTGCGTCGAGCGGATCACCCTTTCGGATCGTGGCGCTGCGGTCGAGGGGAGGATCACGAACTCCTCGCCCCGCACCTATCTGCTGGGAGGAAAGCTGGCAGCGGAATCGTTACTGGCGGATGCAACGGGGAGGTCGGTGCTCGCAGGGAGTGCGGATCTGACCGAGCTGCCGGGGTGGCACGAGAGGATGGTTCATCTCAGGATGGAAGGAAACTTCAGCGGCGAGCCGGCGCTCCTGATAGCGAGCGCGACCGAGAAGAAGGACGGGCAGGGCTCCCAAGCGCCTCTTTCTCTGCGGGTGGAATTAACCGACTGAGCGGGGCAGAAAGTCAGGTTGAGCGGCCGGGGCGGAGTCGTACAAAGCGCCAAACGCTGATCCTGCAGAGGGCCTTCAGATTTTCAGTCCAATCAGCGGCCAGACGAACAGCACCGACCCCATGAAGAGGAGCCAGGAGATCGCCATGACCACAGCTCCCGACCTGATGATGTCGCGGCTATCCAGATAACCGGAGGCGTAGGCGATGGCGGTGGCCGGGGTGCCCATGGGGAGGCAGTAGGCGAGTCCTGCGGGAAGCGCGATGGCGAGGGTCATCACCCGCGGGTCCATGCCGATGGTCTTGCAAAGCCCCATCCCCACCGGCATGAGCATCGCCACCACCGCCGCGTGGCTGATGCACTCGGTCAGCACGATGGCAACCAGCGAGATTACCGCGATGATGGCCAGCGGAGAGTGGTTCATCCCGCCCATCCCCTTTTTCACGATCCACACCGCCGCTCCGGTCTTCTCCAGCGCCGAGGCGAGCGCGATGGTCCCGCCGTACATCAGGATGATCCCCCAGTTGACGTACTCCTCTATCTTCTGCCAGGACACCACCTTGAAGGTGAAGAGCGCAGCGGCTCCCAGGATCGCGATGGCGGCGAGGCCGGCCTTTTCCCCCAGGCAGATCCAGCCGGCGATGGTGGCGACCATGACGGCGGCGGTGATCATCTCGTCGTAGCTGGTCTTCCCCATCGCCAGGCGCTTGCGGTTGAGAAACCGGCGCCCTTCCTCGACATCCTGGAGATCCGGCGGGAAGAACCTGAGCAGCAGAAAAAAGCCGATCACCAGAAGCGGGATCACGATCATGATGGCGGCGGTCGTCCATTCCAAAAAGGTGAAGTGCAGGCCGGTTGCTTCCTTTAAAAGTCCCGCGGCCAGAGGTGCGCGCGCGCCGCCCAGGAAAGTGGCGATCCCGCCGATGATGCAGCCCCAGGCCATGGACATGAAAAGGAGCCTACCGAAGTTGCTCTTTCCCTTCTCCAGTCTGAGGGCGGTGGTGATCTCGGTGACCACGGGAAACAGCATGGCCGCCACGGCATGTTCACTCATGACGAAGGAGAGGAGCGCGGAAAACAGGAATACGGTGCCGGCGAGGCTGGTCGGGGTTTTGCCGAATTTGGCGAGCATGGCGCGGGCCAGGCGGGTGGAGATCCCCGTCCCGGTCATCGCTGCGGCCAGGATGAAGGCGCCCAGGATGAAGAAAACCGCCTCGTTGCCGAACATCGCGTAGGTTCGCTTGGCGTCCATGATGCCCAAGAGTGGGAGCATCACCATGGAGAGGAGCGCCGTCACCGCGATGGGGAGCAGGCCCGAGATCCAGAGAAAGATGGTCGCGCCGAAGAGGACCAGCGAGCGGTAGCCGTCGACCGAAAGGCCCTGGGGCGGGTCCAGGCGGATCAAGAGGGCAAGCACCAGCGCAAGCCCCGCCATCACCTGGTAGCGTGCCGTGCGGTCCAGGAGGATGACCCACATCGGGCGGTTGTCTATTTTCAGAGGCTTTTCAAAAAGCTGGTTGTCGCTCACGTCGGTTGCCGCTCCCTCTTTTCCGAAACCACGAGATTAAAGCCCCGACGAGGCGTAGGACTCTTCCACTTCCTTTACACGGAGCACGCGCCGCAGGTCGGAGGTCGCCAGCAGACGCCGGTCGTCGATCAGGTCGATGAAGCCGCGCAAGGCGCCGCGCGACTGGGCCGGCACCAGCGGCGTGGTGAGGTTGATCAGCGGCAGCAGCGGTTTTATGGCCGCCTTGTGGCTGCGCCAGGTGCCGTTCAGGTGGGTGTAGATCTGGCAGGTTTCCTCGGCGGTCAGTCGGGCCGCCCGTTTGGAAAGGGCCACCAGCGGGACCACCTCGTTGGCCAAAAGGAGGTCGATGCCGGCCATGGTCGAGCCAGCCGGTTCTTCCCCTGCCACCAGGGTTGAGACCACGGACCAGCGGGGAAACACGGAGCGCGCGCAGTCGATGGCGCGCGGCAGGCTGTCGGCGCCCGACCTGCCATCGCTCACCTTGTCACGATGGAAAGCGGTCGGCGGCAGGTCGATGATGTCGATGCCGGCGGCGTAGGCGCGCTCGATCAGGTGCGGCGGCGCGTTGCAGTCCAGCCGCCCCATCAGCCGGGCGTTGAAGTTCTTCTTGATCATGCGGGCAAGCTTTTCGCCGTTTTGGAAGTCGTCGATGTCGCCGAAGGTGAGGTAAAAAAGGGCGGCGTTGCTCTGGTAATGGCTCTCGAAGAGGGTTTCCAGCGTCTCCAGCTCGGGTAGATTACCGCCGACGAAGAAGACGTTTCCCTCCCGCCGCAACGCAGCGGAAGAGTAAAGGGCAAGGTCCCGCGTGACGAGCTCCCGCAGTTTGTTCTGGTCGATTTTCACGGCAGCCCCCTTCAGGCGGATAAAGCAGATACTTCACAAATCCAGGTACTTCCAACCGACCATCGACGCTAACGGAAGCCGTCATCCGCAGGCAGCCCCCCTCGGACAACGGAGGACAGGACAAACACGCGGAGCTGGCGAGGTTTTCTGCAAGATACTAAAATGCACCAAATTGGTCAACAAAATAAAATGCATTGCCTACCGGAATAGTAGTTTTACCAAAACCACCTAACACACCTCTCTGCGCCGTTTGCCAGACAACACCTTGATACAGCCAACCCGGCCGGCCAAGCACCCCCTGACAGCAGCGCGCCGTCTCGTGCAGTCGAGTCCGCGGGTGCCGGCCCTGAGCACAAAAAAAGGACCTGGCGAGCATAGCTAGGTCCTTGGGATTTCTATTGTCGAGCGCCTACTTCAGGGAGTGCAGCCCGATCATATTATATTCACTATCGCGGACCAGCGCGATGAAGCCATACTGGCCGATGGACATCTTTGGCTTAACGACCTCACCCCCCGAAGAGGCGGCGCGGGCGGCCTGGACGGCGCAATCCTCACAGCTGAAGTAGACTATCGTGCTGTTGCCGCCGGACGAGACATCCTTCATCTTGGCCAGCGCTCCACCTGCCCCCCAGCGGTCCATCGCCATGGGAAAGCCCCACAGTTCCATGTCGGGTGCGGGGGTGTCGATCCGCGCCAGTTGCACCTCAAACACCGCCTGGTAAAAAGCCTTCGCACGTTCCATGTCCTGCACGTAAATCTCGAACCATCCTACCGGATTGCCGGTCATAGCAACCTCCTCTGGAAACGGTTAGCCGCCTCCGTGATCAGCGGGGACTGCCGCCTCAGCAACGGCGGCAATCCCGTTTGTAAAAATGGACAGATACTGGTGAATGAGCAGTTCATCCTGGTCCGGCTCGGTGTTTATCAGGTCTTTGGTCGCCTGGCTGCTGAGGAAGAAATAGTTGACCATGCCGGCAAGTGCCAAAGCGGCGTTGGTGGCATCGACGTCCGCCCGGAACTGTTTGCGCCGCTTCCCCTCTTCGATGGCCGCCGCCATGGTCAGGATCACCTCGTCGATGACCGGCAGGACGATCGGCTCGAAGAATACCGTGGGGTTGGTGAGTTCGCTTGTGTAGAACCTCAAAAGGTAGGGATTGTTGCGATGCCTCCGAAAGGTCCAGCGCAGGTAACTCTCGATCATCGAGACCGGATCCGAGACCGCCTCCCTGATCTCCTTGATCTCCTTGAAGCTGTCGAACTGCTGCTGCAGAACCGCCGAATAGAGCCCTTCCTTGCTGCCGAAATGGTACGAGATCATGGAGATGCTGGTCTCTGCCGCCAGCGAGAGTTCCCGGATGCTTACGCCGTTCAATCCCCGCTCGGCAAACAGCTGCGTCCCCACGTCCAAAAGTTTGCTGCGACTGTCCGTTTTTCCAATGCTCACCAGGCCCTCCTTTGGCAATTCCGAGTACAGATTAGCAAAATCACAGGCGAATTACCAATTTTATTGCAAACGGGACGGAGCGCTGATATGTTGTATACATTATCGAACGAACGTTCGATATTATTATCTTCAATACCGGGAGCAAATGCGTAACACCCTTTGCTGCAACGGAAAAACCTGTCAGGAGGAAGCAGCCAAATGTCGGAATTGCACAAAAGAATCAGGAAAACCAGCCTGCACGCCAAAATCGTCACCGTGGACCAGGTCATCCCGATGTTCAAACACGGGATGAACCTCGGTTGGTCCGGCTTTACCCCCGCCGGATACCCGAAGATGGTGCCCATCGCCCTTGCCGACCATGTGGAGAAGAACCAGCTGCAGGGAAAACTCAAGTTCAACCTGTTCATCGGCGCTTCGGTCGGCGTCGAGACCGAGGACCGCTGGGCGTCCCTCGACATGATCGACCGCCGCTGGCCCTACCAGACCGGCAAGAATATCCAGTCGGGGATCAACGAAGGGCGCATCCGTATGGGTGACCGCCACCTCTCCATGTTCGCCCAGGATTTGGGATACGGCTTCTACACCAAGAACCACGGCGGCCGGCTCGACATCGCCATCATCGAGTGCTCCGCCATCACCGAAAACGGCGAGCTGGTGCTCACCGCATCCTGCGGCGCGGTCCCCGAGATCGTGCAGATCGCCGACCGGATCATCATCGAGATCAACACCTCGATCCCAAGCTTCGAAGGGCTGCACGACATCATCGATCCGGTCAGCCCGCCGCGCCGGCTCCCTTACCTGATAAGCAGAGTCGACGACCGCGCCGGCTCACCCTACGTGCGCGTCGACACCGACCGGATCGTCGCCATCATCGAATCGGACCGCCCCGACAACGGCCGTTCATTCAGCGAACAGGACGACACCTCCGAAGCCATTGCCAACAACATCATCGAGTTCTTCTCCCACGAGGTCAAGGCGGGGCGGCTCCCCAAGAATCTGCTGCCGCTGCAGTCGGGGGTCGGCTCCATCGCCAACGCGGTCATCGGCGGCCTGGCCAAGGGTCCCTTCACCGGTCTCAACGTCTGGACCGAGGTGCTGCAGGACACCATGCTCGACCTCTTCGATTCCGGCAAGCTCGACTTCGCCTCCACCGTCTCGCTCTCCTTCTCGGTCGACGGTTTCAAACGCTTTTACGCCGACTGGGACAAGTACAGCAGCAAGGTGCTGATGCGTCCGCTTTCCATAGCGAACCATCCCGAGCCGATCCGGCGACTGGGCTGCATCGCCATGAACACCCCCATCGAGTTCGACATCTACGCCCACGCCAACTCGACCCTGGTCGGCGGGACCCGGATGATCAACGGCATCGGGGGGTCCGGCGACTTCCTGCGCAACGCCTACCTGTCCATCATGCATACGCCGTCGGCCCGGCCGACCAAGACCGATCCGACCGGCATCACCTGCGTCGTGCCGCACGTGCCCCACGTCGACCACACCGAGCACGACCTCGACGTCATGGTTACCGAGCAGGGGCTGGCCGACCTGCGCGGCCTGGATCCCAAGACCCGCGCCCAGTGCATCATCAACAACTGCGCGCATCCGGACTACAAGCCGCTGCTGCAGGACTACCTGGACCGCGCAACCACGGACTGCCTGGCTCGCAAGGCAGGCCACGAGCCGCAGATGCTCGACCGGGTGTTCAAGATGCAGGTGAATCTGGCCCAGAAAGGGACCATGAAGATCAACAGCTGGGATATTTAGTCCGGCAACGACCATAGCGGCAGGGGTAGCCAAGGCTAGCCCCGGTTCCATCCAACGAAAAAGGTCCCCAGGTACATGCGCCTGGGGACCTTTTCGTTGGTTTTCTTCCGGGTCCACACAAATGGACCCGGCCCAGCCTGCTACAGCAGCACGTCGATCTTGGCGCTCTTTCTGGCTTCTCCGACAAATACTTCAACGGCCGCATTGGTCTTCTGAGCTTTCAGGTATTCCTCTATCTTGGTGCGCGCCTTGGATAAGGGTATTTCCTCCGCGTGCTTGCGCTCCACCAGCTTGATTATGTGGTAGCCGTAATGGGTCTCCACGACGCCACTCAAGCCTCCCGGTTCAAGCGCGAAGGCGGCTTGTTCGAATTGGGGATCCAGCTTTCCCTTGCCGAAAAAACCGAGGTCGCCTCCTTGCGAGCCGCTCGGGCAGGTCGAGTTTTCCCGGGCGAGTTTGGCGAAATCCGCTCCGTTTGCCAACTCCTTATGCAGCTTTTCGGCTTTGTCGCGTGCGGCCTTTTTTTCCTCGGCCCCTGCTTTGTCGGCAACACCTATCAGGATGTGACTGGCCCGCATCTGCTCTTCCTGGTGGAAATTCGCCGGATTCTGCTCGTAGAACTTCCGTATCTCGTCCTCGGTCACGGCGATACCGTTGGCGACCTTCGAGGATACCAAGTAAGCAATGGCCAGATCGCGGCGGGTGGAATCCAACATCATCTTTTCGTCCAACCCGACCTTCAGCAACCCCTTGGCATATCCGTCAGCATCGGGAAAGCCTTTTTTTATCTCAGCCAGCTTGGCCTCAGCCTGCTGGTCCAGGTCCTTTATCACCAGTTTCTGGCTTGCCTGGAACAGCAATTCCGAACCGATCATCTGATTCAAGACCTGCATTTCAAATTCCTTCTGCAGAAACGGCGGTATCTGGAGACCGGGTTTGTTGGCAGCCAGTATCTTTTCAGCTCGTTTGAGCTCGGTTGCCGTAATCTCCGTGTCGTTCACCCTGGCTACGGTTTTCTCGACAGCACCGGGTGACAACTGAGCATTGGGCAATGGTGCCTTCAGATTCGAAGACGAATGAGAACACGCGGAAAGGAAAACGAGAGAGGTGAAGAGTACAGCAATGGATTTGGATAACGGGCGTACGAGGGACATCGAGAAATTCCTCCAAGAAAATGGCATAGAACGCGGATGACGCAGATGTAACAGATCTTCACGGATTGAGCCCAAAAAGCGGGAAAAACCGCTGAGGCCGATGAGTTTTCAGAAAATGTTCATAAACCGACGGTACGGCCAGTTATGGTTATCTCTCGAGCGATCCGAGAGGAAATATCTTTGTTATGGTGTTGACTTACGCGATCACCCTCGTTGTCATACTATGGGTTGCCGCTGTCAATCGGGATGCAGCTCTTTCAGTATTTTTTTGGCTTCCCGGTACCCCTGGTCCGAAGCCATGCGGAACCACTTTTCCGCCTCTTCCCGGTCCGTTTTGCCACCCAGGCCGTCGAGCAGCATGATCCCCAGGTCGTACTGGGCGTTGGGAAATCCGCTCTCCGCCGACTTACGGAACAGTTCACGCGCCTTGTCGAGGTCGGCGGCAACGCCTTCTCCGCGCACGTACATGAACGCGAGGTTCCACTGACCGACCGGGTATCCCTGTTCGGCCGACTTTTGGTACCATCTGAGCGCTTCCTTTTTGTCCACCTTCATGCCGACGCCCGAGGCGTACAAGACGCCCAGTTTCGACTGGGCATCGGCATTGCCTGCTTCGGCCTTTTTCCTGACCTGGACCACGTCCATGCCGTCGAATCCCCAGACCGGCACGGCGACCAGCAGAAAAAGCAAAGCTACCCAGGCTGCCATCTTCAATTTGACCATCTGCCTGTTCCTCAGGTTTGTGCGGTGACACCCTGCTGCGCGTCGAGGTAATGCCCGGCGGGAGCACCCGCCGGGCATATTTCATAACAATGCACGCTATCGGTTGGTGCAGGTCGAGCCGAAACGGCCCGACCTGCCGGTTGTTACTGCACCCATCAGGGTGACAGGGAGTTCGCCGCGTTGGTGACGGCGGTTCCGTCTGTCAGGTAGTTGATCCAGGCAGCCCTGTTGGCATAGGTTCTACCCGTGACGTCTTTGAAGACGACCGTGCCGTCGTCGATCGGGTAGAGAGCGGTGGATCTGTCGAGGGGTTTCACCCTCTTGAAGGTGCCGCTGCTGTTAGGAGTAAAGGTTTTGGTGGCTGCATCCCAGGTACCCAGTTCGTCGAACCTGATTTCCAGCGCACCGCCGGCCTTGGAGGAAAGCTCGGCGCCGGTCTCGATATCGTCCTTGGCGCCCACCACGGTCAGCTGTTCGGCCGGGGATTGCATGAACTGCGCTCCCTTGGTCGTTTTGACTGCCGTACCGAGCATGTCGAAGTCCCCCGTGAAGAGCGAGGCCTTCGGTGCTGCGGAGTGGCAGTCGGTGCAGCTTGTGCCGAGCACGAAGGTCGACGTCGGCCGGACCCCGTGGGTCAGCTTGTACGGGCCGCCGATGAACGCGAGCTGGGTACCGCTCCAACTCTTGTTGTCGACCAGACCCTTGATGCCGTTGCGGTACGCCTTGTAGCCGGAAATCTCTTCCGGAGTCGAGAACAGGACGTTGCCGCCGTACACGCCGACGTACTGCCAGGCACCGGTGAAGGCATTGGTAGTCGGGTCGTAGGCGGTCTGGAAGGCGCCTTCGCCGAAGCCTGAAGGAATCGGCGCAAAGCCGGAAGGACGGAAATTCATGCCGGCCTTCAGGTCGCGGGCGATCCAGGGATCGTAGTTTGCGGTCAGGGCACCGGGGTAGTCGCCGGCGTGGTGCATCGGCTCTCCGCCGGTGACCCCGTCCCCGTTGGCATCGACGGTGGGATCGGTGTTGTTCCAGATGGCCGCGGTTATGATGTTGACCGCGTAGACCTTGCGGCGCCAGTCTGCGTTGACGCTGCCGTTGTCCTTGGTCTTCCAGTAGTTGCCGCTCTTCTGCCAGGTGTAGAGCGGTTCCCACTTCGCCAGGTTGGTGTTGGCGGGAATCATGCCCGGCATCGGGTCGGAGAACATGCCCAGCATGCCACGTTCGGCGGCGAAGCCGAGCATGTTGGGGTAACGGTTACCCGAGGTGGAGTCCAGTTCGCGAACCACCATCTGCTTACGTGCCAGGTGGCAGACCGTGCAGTCCAGAACGTCCAGATGGTTGCCGACGAAGGGAACTTCGTCGCTGCCGGTCGTCGTCTTGAGTGCCTGTGTCACGTTTTTCAGCAGGCCTGCGGCCTCGTGTGCCACGGCCGGGTTGGGCGCACCGAAAGTATCGATGGCGACACCGTCGCTGTTTTTGCCGGTGACGTGGCAGTTGTCGCACTTCTTGACCGTGTTCTGGCTGTTGACGCTGCCGCGCTTGGCAACGTTGCCTTCCACGCCTGCCGAAGAGTCGTAGCCCTTGCCCGGATCGCAGAGGCTCTTGCCGTCGAAGACGGTGTTGGGGTTATTGGGATCCGTGGGTGCCGCGAACACGTCCACCTTGGTGGTGTTGGTGCTCATGTGGCAGCCGGCGCATTCGAGGTTCAGGTGGACGTCGTAGCCTTCAGCCCACATATCGCCGCGTTTGAACCACTCGGCGCGCGGGAAGGGAACCACACCCTTCTTCAGGGCGTTTTGGTCCTGCGTTCCGCCGGGGAGCGTGGCCTGGAAGTAGATCGGGCCGGAGCCGGCGGGGTTGCCGCCGCCCAAGAAGCCCGGGGTCGACATGGCAGCCGCCTGGTTGTATTCGGACATCCCCATGGCGGCGGGCCAGCCGGCCGGGATCACCGGGTTGCTGGTGGGCGTGCTGCCCAAGCCGGTCTGGGTCATGTACAGGGTCGGGGAGGTTGCGTATCCGCCGGTGGTCCAGTCCCAGGAGGCGCCAAACGGCGCGTTGAAGTCGAAGGCCGGCATGGCGAGCCCGGTGAACGACTGGGTGAAGCTGCCGGTGTAGGCCATCGGTGCGCTGGAGAGGAAGTCGCGCATCATGTCGGGCAGGTCTTTAAGGCCCGACGGCATGTGGCAGTTGCGGCAGTTCTGGGTGGGCGGAGCCGCTTTCATGTTGGCGAAGAACGCGGGCGACAGGGAGACGATCCCGTTGGCGTCCTTGGTCAGCATGCCGGTAGTGAAGTCGTAGGCCTGGCTGAACATGTTCATGAAGCCCGCGCCGAAGGAAGGAGTGGCGTTATGGGCGCCGCTGTAGGCCATGACCGACGACATCATGTTGCTATAGCCGGACATGTGGCACATCAGGCAGTCCATCTCCTTGACGTTGGGCATCATGACCTGCTCGTTTTGCACCGGCATCTGGCTGCCGTCGGGCATGGTGATGGTCATGGCCTGACCCCAGCCGCCGTTACCGGAGTTCGGGGGGTTCTGCGGGACGATCACCGGCGACCCGTTCATGTAGAGCGGATAAGACCAGGGGGACCCGATGAGCTGGTGGCCCGGAAGGCCGGTCACTTGGTCGTATTTATCGAACACGGTCATGGTGAGGGGGGTATAGCCGTCCACTGCCGGGTTCATCATGCTGAGACGTTTGCCGTTACGGTCTTTCTCCACGAAGCCGCCGCCGGGATGGCAGCTGCCGCAGGTGGTGGCGAGATCCCACATCGAGAGATCCACCATGGTGAACTGGCTGCCGGAGTTGCTGGCGGTGCCGGGGGTTACGGTGCTGCTGCTGCCTGCTACGAAGTTGCTCAGGTTATTGATGTAGTTCAGTGCGGATACGGAGGAGGAGCCGGGAGTTTGATTCATTAAGTTCGCCACCTGGCGAAGAGAGGGGCTTCACCACTTGCCTACCATGGCTGTTGACTGCGTCCATGGCTTGTTTTTGGTGGCGTCGAATTTACCGCTCGCGGAGTCGACGTATTCGCTCCTTCCCTGGTTCGCATGGAAGGCATGATCGGAAATCTTGTCGTAGGTGTAATCGATGCCGTTTTTCACGTGGCAGCCGGCGGTGCCGCAGGTCTGCTTCGGACTGTAGGGCATCCCCTTGCCGCTGGCGTCCACCTGAACCGGTACCTTCGCTCCACCGGCCATCTGCATGCCGATCTCTTCGAAGGTGTACAGGGTGACTGCCGGATGGGTCGTCTGGGCCAGGGGGCCGGTGACCTGCTCCGGGTTGTGGGCATCGTGGCAATCGCTGCACAGTTTGGTGCCGGTGGTCGCCGCGCTGTGGTTGGTCACCACGGTGTGGCAGCCGGCGCACACGACGTTGATATCGGCGGTGGTCTGCGTGGGCGGCATCGGGCCGTTGCTGTGGCAGGTCAGGCAGCCGACGCTGTTGACCTTGTGCCGGGAGGTGGACCAGGTGCCGAAGGAGTTGCTGGGCGACACACCTTGCGGGCTGTGGCAGCCGTTGCAGGACGACCTCAGGTAATTGGTGACCGAGTCGGCCACGGTGATCTGGACCGTCGAACTCGCCAGCACCTTGCCGCCATTGGCAACACTCAGCTGGAAGACGTAGAGACCGGCCGTGGCAGGTGTGAAGATCGGGGTTGCAGCCGTGTAGCTGGAAAGCGTAGCGGTCGGACCACTCACCTGGGCCCAGGCGAGGTCGCCGCCCGATCCCGAGCCGGTAAGCTGGACCGGATCATGGGTGGCTGCTACCTTGTTGGCCCCGGCATTGGCGCTGGCCGTCACAAAGCTCACGGCAACGGTTGCGTTGGCGGTGACGTTGGTCAGGGCGATGGTCACCGGTCCCGCCGACGGCAGAGGCGAGGTGGTGTACGATGCGCCGGTTACCGTGACGCTGCTGACATAGCCGTTGCTGAGGGACGGGGTTGCCGTGAGCGTCAGGTTGCTGCCGTAATTGATGCTGCCGGTCGACGGGGTTATGCTGCCCGCCCCGCTCACCGAGGTGCCGACGGCGACCTGCTGGGCGGCGAAGCTCGCCACCAGGGACTGAATGGTCCCGGCGCTTTTCGCGAAGCTCACCGGGAAGCTGGTGGTGTTGGCGGGTATGGCCTGCGCCACACCGCTCTTGGTGACGGCCGAGATCTTGTACCCGGTTTTCGCCGCGACGGTGACATTGACGTTGGCACTCGTTGTGAAGTTGGCATACGTGGTACTGCCGACGCTCGTCTGCAGTGCGTTGTTGCGCACCTGCAGCGTGCCGCCGGCGGTGTTTAGTTTCGTTTGCAGTTGCCAGGTGGTAGCGGCCCACGACCATATTGCGGTCATAGCCACAGCCAGACAGGCAAGAGCAATACGCCCTTTTCTGAACATGCGGTTCTCCTTGATTTGAATTTCATTGCATAAGATTTGGCTGCCCTGCTTTCTTCTGCTTCTGCTTTTTCACCTCCTTTTTTTTGGTAGTCATACCCGGCATTGCCGAACAGGCGTATCCCCTTCCGGAGTACCCCCTTGCCGCCCGGGCCCCCGCCCGCAACCGGCTTCCAGGAACCAGGTTGTGCCGTGACCGATGCGGCCTGGGCTGCCGCGGATAAGAATTCTTTCCCGCGCCCTTTGCGTCCTGCCCTCGTGTGAAAAAAATCTGGCTCTGGAAAGGGGAGGCAACCCTCCAGAGCCAGAGAGAGCACAGCGCGACTTCGTTGGTTTTGCTGCCTCATGGTTTCCGGCCGGTGCACTAACCCTGCCAGCGGGCTCAGCAGACTGTGCCTCCTGCCGTAACCCACTGTCTCTGCGAAGAATCCGCGGCCGCCCGGCTCACGGGGCACGCAGCGGACGGGGTGCCTACACCCAACGCCCGGGGCGTGCTGGGGCATTTCCCCCACCGGCCCCCAGGCCTGCCCCAACCGGTATACGCAGCTGTGTAAGTTAACTCTGGACGCGGCAACGATATTCAGGTATACGCATACTGTAAATCTAGGATTAAAAAGGGTTGGCTCGGACGAAAACGGAAACGCGGCAGAAGTAGAGACAGCGCAGTCGCTGCATCCTACGAGGTCGGTGAAGGACGACAACATGAGCAATAACCGTATTCTGGTCGTCGACGATGAAAAGCTGATCAGCTGGTCTCTGGCTGCCATGCTCAAAAAGGAGCGCTACCAGGTGGAGACCGCCGCCTCGGGACACGAGGCGCTCCAGAAGTTCGAGAGCTTCAAGCCGGAGCTGGTGATGCTCGACATCTGCCTGCCCGACGTGAATGGCCTGGAACTTTTGAAGAGGTTCAAGGCGGCCAACGAAGAGATCTACATCATCATGATCACCGCCTACGCCAATGCCGACTCCGCCGTCCAGGCGCTTCAGGACGGCGCGGAGGATTTTTTCGGCAAGCCGTTTAACCTGGGCGCCATCATGCACGTGGTCAACCGTGCCTTCGAGAAAAGGCGGCTCAGAAAGCAGGTGGATTACTTCCGCCGCGAGCTGCGCAAGAAGTCGGATCAGGACAAGCTGGTAGGGAACAGCGAGAAGATGATCGAGGTCTTCAAGATGATCAAGGTCTGCGCGGATACGGACGCAAAGACGGTCCTGATCACCGGGGAGAGCGGCACGGGGAAGGAACTGGTTGCCAAGGCGATCCACTACCACAGCGCGCGGGCCGAGGCGCCCTTCATCGAGGTGAACTGCGCCTCTATACCCGAGAACCTCCTGGAGAACGAGCTCTTCGGCCACGAGAAAGGCGCCTATACCGACGCCTCCAAGATGCACAAGGGGGTCTTCGAGATGGCCGACGGAGGGTCGGTCTTCTTGGACGAGATCGGAGACATGCCCTTCGCCATGCAGGCGAAGATCCTGAAGGCGGTGGAGACCAAACGCTTCCGGCGCCTGGGCGGCCAGGACGACGTGGAGGCAAACGTGCGGATCATCACGGCCACCCACCAGAACCTCCCGTCGATGGTGAAGGAGGGTAGGTTCCGCGGAGACCTTTTCTTTCGCCTCAACGTGATGAACATCACCTTGCCCTCCCTGCGCGAGCGCAAGGAGGACATCGGGGCGCTGGTGCAGTACTTCATCGAGACCCTCAACGAGGAGTACGGCCGCAACGTGGAGGGCGCCGCCCCGGATACCCTGGAGTATCTCACCCGGTACGACTGGCCCGGCAATGTCCGGGAACTGCGCAACTGCATCGAGCGCATGATGATGCTGGAACAGGCGAAGATCCTTTCCTCCGAATACCTGAGTTCCGAGCTGAAGACGAGCGCGCCGCTGCCGCAAGAAGCCACTTCCGCCTGCGTCAGATCCGACTTAACCGGCGAGCACATCACGCTTCCGGCCACGGGCATCTCGCTTGAGGAGCTGGAAAAACTCCTGATCCAGCTCGCCCTGCGCAAATCCGACGGCAACCAGACCAGGGCGGCCAAGTTCCTGAAAACGAGCAGGGACACGCTGCGCTACCGGATGAAAAAGTACGGTCTCTGGGACGGGGGCAAAGACGAAATGCCGGAGGGGTTCGGCACCACGGTTCAGGCCGCCGGGGGCGCCGGCCACCTTGAAGAGGAAGCCCCGGACTGGACCTAGTCCGTCACCGGAATCGGCCGAAACGAAGCCGGGCGCCTGCCCCACCGCCAGCCAACGTCAGCAAAAGACGAGGCATCATCCGCATCAGCAACGAGTGTCGTATCTACCGGAGCCGCCATGTCCAACAATAACCGCTGTGAGAAAGAGGGCGCCTTGCCGGAGGGGCTCCCCACCGCCAGTATCTTCGACCTGGACCAGCTCGAAGGGGAGCTCGAAGAGAATCAGCATTTTTTGGGTACCATTTTCGCCACGGTTCAGGTGGGCATCTTCGTCATCGACGCCGAGACCCACACCATCGTGGACGTCAACCCCAAGGCGGCTGCCATCATAGGATTTTCGCGGGAGGAGATCATCGGCTCTCCCTGCCACAGGTTCATCTGCCAACCCGACGACTGGCAGTGTCCCATCACGGTACTTGGGCAGGTGGTCGACAACGCGGAACGCAGGCTGCGCACCGCCGACGGCAGCTGCATTACTATCGTGAAGACCGTCGCCCGGGTGAAACTGCGTGGGCGCGAACGCCTGGTGGAGAGTTTCCTCGATATATCGAGCCGGATCGGTACCGAGGAGGCGCTGAAACAGAGCGAGGAGCGCTTTCACGACCTGCTTGAGAACGCCAACGACCTGATCCAGAGCGTCGACGAGAACGGGTCATTCATCTATGTGAACCGTGCCTGGAAAGAGACGATGGGATACTCGGATGAGGAGATAGCCACGCTACGTGTCTTCGACATCATCAGCCCCACCTGCCGGGATCACTGTTCGCTTTTGTTCAAGGAGATCCTGAAGGGTACTACCATTCCGAGGGTCGACGTGCAGTTCACCGCCAAGAGCGGGGAGGTCATCGAACTTGAGGGGAGCATCACCTGCAGCGGCACGCCCGGCAAACCGGTGGTGACCCGGGGCATCTTCCGGGACATCACCGACCGCAAGATCGTGGAGCGGATGCTGCAGCAAAGCGAAGACCGTTACCGGAAGCTCTTCGAGAATGCGCCGGAGGCGATCCTGGTACAAAGCGAGGGGGTGTGGCTCTACGTGAACCATCAGGCCTGCCGCCTTTTCGGGGTGGAGCGGCCCGAGCACCTTATCGGCCTGAAGGTCGTTGCGGGGATCCATCCCGATTACCGGGAGCAGGTCGCGGCGAGCATCCTCAAGGTCACCGATTCCCAACTCGCCTCCCCGCTGCAGGAATCGAAGGTGCTGCGCCAGGACGGGAGCGTCATCGACGTGGAGGCGACCTGCACCGGCATCACCTTCCAGGGAAAACCGGCGACCCAGATGATCATCAGGGACATCACCCAGCGCAAGCGGGATGAAGCGGAACGCGCGCAGTGGAACATCCAGCTGGAAAAGAAGGTCGAGGAGAAAACCCGTCACCTGAAGGAGGCCCAGGCCAAGCTGATCCAGTCGGAAAAGATGGCCACCCTGGGCGAGGTGATTTCAGGGGCCTCGCACGAGCTGAACAACCCGCTGGCGGGAATTCTGGGCGCCATCCAGATACTGCGCAGATCTGCACTGGCCCAGCCGATCGGGTCCGAACTGATGGAAGGGATCGACGTCTTGGAGGACATGGAGAGCGCGGCGATCCGCTGCCAGAACATCGTCAACGATCTGATCCGCTTCTCGACGCAGGCCCGCTGCAACTTCAGCCCGATCGATCTGAACCAGGTGCTGAAGGACACCCTGGAAATCATGGCGGAGCAGTACAGCGAACGGGGAATCACGGTGCATTGGAGTGCGGACCCGGCGCTCCCTGCCTTGGAGGGGGATTTCGTCAAGCTGCTGGAGGTGTTCGTGAACCTCTTGCAGAATGCCAAAAGCGCCCTGGCCGACGGCGGCACGCTGGGCATCACCACCAAGCTGGTAAAAAGATACGGCGAGCCCCCGCAGATCGTCGTCCGCGTCCGGGATAACGGCTGCGGCATCCCCGCTCAGAACCTGGGGAAGATCTTCGATCCTTTCTTCACCACGAAGCCCCCCGGGAAAGGACCGGGGCTCGGGCTGACCGTAAGTTACGGCATCATCAAGCGGCATGGAGGCGACATCGACGTCCGCAGTACGGTCAGCAAGGGAACCGAGGTCACCGTGACCCTTCCCCTTAAGCAAGCCAAGGCGTGACCTGGCGGGCAGAGACAACCCGAGCGGTTGACGATCGCAGAAACAAAAAAGGTCCCCTGGTTTAACGCCAGCGGACCTTTTTAGACTAATTGATCGAGGTGTTGCCGAACTGAAGTGTCGACGGGGAAAATGGTGGAAGCGCAAGGGCTACTTCCAGAAGCAGCTTCAACCCTCGGCCCGCGCCTTCAGCGCCTGGTTCATCTCCTCAAACCCTCTCCGGGTGTCGCGGTCCAGGCCCTCTCTGAAGAGCGGCACCAGCAGACCGCTGAAACGCTCGCTTTGCCGGAAGATAATTTTCGCCTCGGCGAACGGTTCGATCACGAAGCTATGTTCGCCGTCGAACAGACCGGGGAACAGGAGATGACCGAGCCAGCGCAACTCCCGGCCGGGATCAGCGGCCAGAACAGACGGACGGAAGGTCATGCCTTTGGCGCCGCTCGGCTGAATCCGCACCTCAAGCCGAGCGCCCGTCTCCAGTGTTCCCTTTATGAACGGGATAAACGGGTTCCACCCAGGGTAGGCAGCGAAATCCGCCAGGATCGACCAGACCCGTTCCGGCGTCGCGTTGATCTCGATTGCCGTATGCAGTTGATGGTTTCCCATAGGTTACCTCCTGTACTATCGGATCGTTAGCGCGTCACGCTCCTGCCGGCGATATCCCGTTGCCTTCCTTCGACCGTATCAACTGGAGCTCATTCCCAAGGGTCGTTACCACGCGAACAGTGAGTGCGACCTCTAGATTTCGATCACGATTTTGCCGAAATGCTTTCCGCTCTCGAGGCGTTGGAACGCCTGGGCTGTCTGGTCCAGTGGGAACGTCGAGTCGATCACCGGTTTCGTCCCACGGGCCGACATGGCAGCCAGCATGTCGCGGAAATCGTCGGTGCTCCCGACGCTTACTCCCGTTATCGTAATACGGTTGAGCATCAGGGGAATCACGTTCAAATGAGCTTCGACCCCCGCCAGAATGCCGACGACGGAGATATGACCCTCAGGCTTCAAACACCTGATGCTTTGCTCTATGTTCGACCCGCCCACTGTTTCCACAACCAGGTCGACCCCTTGGCCGGCGGTCAGCTTCATCACCTCTGCGCTCACCTCCACCTGGTTTCGGTAGTTGATGGTGAAATCGGCGCCCAGGGCGATGGCGCGCTCGATCTTTTTATCATCGCTCGAGGTGATGATGACGCGGGCGCCGTGCATCCTGGCAAACTGGAGCGCGAAAACGGAAACGCCCCCCGTGCCGTGCACCAGCACGGTGTCGCCGGCCTTGATCCGGCCATAGGCCAGAGCGTTCCAGGCGGTGACGCCCGCAATCGGCAGCGTCGAGGCTTCCGCGAAATTCAGAAAGGCCGGCACGCGGATCAATTCGTGCGGCAGGAACACCTTGTACTCGGACAGTTGCCCCGGGAGACCGCCTGCACCGGGACGAACCGCCATCCCTGTATACTCGCGCCGATAGTGGCCGCCGGACCAGGACGGGATGTACAGGGTGGATACCTGCTCTCCCGGCTGGAAATTCCGGACCTTTCCGCCCACTGCCTCGACAATTCCCGCACCGTCAGCCACCGGGATGAACGGAAACGGGATGTCCGCGCCTAGCTTGCCGGTTACCACTGCCAGATCGACGTAGTTGAGCGAGGCGGCCTTCATCCGCACCAGGACTTCGTCGTCACCGCATTTGGGTTCCGGCCCTGATTCCAGCCGGAGATTCTCTATTCCAAAGTCCCTAACCATAAGATATCGCATAGGTCCTCCATCGTGAGCAGATCGCATGTCCGACCTACTCATGCTCTTCAAACACCCCAAGTCGTGTACTCACAGCTTTGATGGCAAGCTCCGGCCCGTTCACACGGAGAACACAAGATGCGCACACTCACGTCTGTCTTTAAAGCCAGCTCACCTATTCTCATTTCACCACCTGGACCAAGGTTACCACCCTGACACTAATGGGAGGGTCAAGGTTTTATTACACATTGTACGCCTTGGGAACCTTGCCGTCATGGCTCATGTTATCCATTGTCCCGGCCGGAAAACCTGTGACGGCAATATCTATTATAGGACACGGATAGGCTAAGTTTTGTGAGAAGGATTAAAAGCTGGGGGGTACCGGAGGGAACAGCGAATCGGGTCAAGTGGCGGGCTATTGATTGATCGAGCCGACTCAACGACTTAATACACTGCGGTGCCGAAGAGCCTGCCGATGCCCGCGGTGAATCCCATCGCCAGGACTCCCCAGAAGGCAACGCGGAGTGCGCCCTTGGCAACGGGTGCCCCGCCGGTGTAGGCGGCGGTTGCGCCAAGTCCGATCAAGGTAACGAGGGTGGTCGCCGAGGTGACTTCGGTAACCCAGTTTAAAGGAGCCAGCAACGCGGCCACGAACGGGATGAGCGCACCCACGGCAAAAGATATCGCCGAGGCGATGGCTGCCTGGATCGGCCTGGCTCGCATCACTTCCGAAATTCCGAGCTCGTCGCGGGCATGGGCTCCCAGAGCATCGTTGGCCGTAAGGCATTCAGCCACCTGGCGCGCCAGCGGTTCGTCGAGCCCGCGCTCTACGTAGATCGAGGTCAGTTCTTCCAGTTCGTGCTCCGGGTCGTCCTCCAACTCGGCCTTTTCCCTGGCGAGGTCCGCCTCTTCGGTGTCGGCCTGCGACTGGACCGAGACGTACTCTCCTGCGGCCATGGACATGGCACCGGCAACGAGCCCCGCCATGCCGGTCAACATGATGTTCCCGTGGCTAGCACCGGCTGCGGCTACCCCGACGACCAGGCTTGCCACCGATATGGTCCCGTCATTGGCTCCCAGAACGACGGCTCTAAGCCAGCCGATCCGGTCGGATCTGTGTGTTTCTCTGTGGATGTGTGACATAGAGGAGATCCCTAAGGGCCGATGAACGTGGAAGAGCCGATCCGGCACAGGCTGCATTAAAACGGAAGTCAGGTATAAACCTACACCTGAGAGCAGGAGGATGCAAGCAGACAGCAAAGAGCCCGGCCAAAAACAGGCTAAGGTAGCAACGGATTGGCTGAGACAATAGCTAAGGGCGGTGCATTGGCACCGCCCTTGGCCGCAGGCCCTTGAGCCCTGGCAGTCCCAGCGCGCTCCAGCTTCTCGCGCACCAGGCACAGATCGAAGTTCGACTGTTCAGCTATGGTTGCGCCTTCGCGATCAGCCCGTCGTCGGTCAATTTTGCAACTATGCTGTCCAGAAAAGACGCCGTCAGCTTTTCGTCAAAGACGCCGTACAGCAGACCGCCGACGACGAGGGAGAAATCCGCCGTCCATACGTTCTTGTTGATCGAGGGATCGAAGACAACGACATCGAATCCGACTTTTACCGGCTCCAGCGACGAACCCGAGCTTTTCGCATTTTCATCATTGGCCCACCTGCCAGTCAGAGCACTGGCAGGACTGATGATAAGTAAGGGTTGTTTTTCGTTCCTCATGGAGACATCCATGTCCGGTCCGAAAGTCTTGTAATCGGCGTGCACCCCTGCCTTAGCGAACGCCCCCGGAGTGGTTGCCAACAGATATTGTCCCACCTTCTGTATGTTGTACCGCTCGAGCTTCTTGTTCATGTTCTCGTTTTTGAACATTTCGCCCTTATAGGCCACAGATATGGTGCGGAGCTTTTCGTTATAGTTGCCCAATTTGCTGCTGGTTCCGCTCCGTGTCGCACAACCGGCCACGACAAAAATCGAAACACAGAGCATCAACGTTTTGAAGACTTTCATCATGGAGCTTCTCCTTGGTAGTTAGGGCGTTTTTTCGGTTCGAGATATTAAGAAAGACCGGATTTCACAATTGATTTAATTAGCAGGCATCCGCGGCTCGTCCGACTCCAGCTTTATAACTCCATCATGGTTAAGCTGGACCAGAAGTTCCTTGGCAAAGTTATTCCCTACCTCATCATTGATCCTGGTATATAAATTCTCTGAATATCGTACCGCGCCGCGCCAGACTTCTTTATGGTCGGTTTGGTCCACAAGAGACGCTTTCATCTCGACACTGGTGTGACCTTGATTGCTATGCGACGTGGAACTCGGATTTATGGTTAGCAAATAGCGGAAGCTGTTTAGCTGTACCAACTCTGCCGGCTGCAACGGCGGATTGGTCAAGTAGACGCTAGCCTCGATCTTATTGAGCAGGAAAACCTCGGGAAGTCTCATTTGCACCACAGTGAGCAGCTTACTGGTCGTTTTGTTTGAGATGCTGGCAGTACCGCGATCAAAATCGGATTTGTAGGGCTTGTTGTTCGCCAGTACACCTATTTTTTTGATCGGAGCATCGATTTCAGTCAACTTTTGCCCCACGGTTCTTGTAGAGGAGCAACTGGCCAAGACAAGACAAACCACGAAAAACAACAAGAACTTCAGTACTTGACGCATTTTATCTCCTGTATAAATCGTCGGCCGAACACCCAAGGGAACCTGAGCAGCATCCCGATAAAGGACGGTTACGAATAAAACCTTATATTGTCTATCACAATACTTATTTGAAATCACTAGCTATTTTGCCCAGATCAGTATTTAAAGAGTCTTAGATGTTTGTGCTGTCGACTGAATATCATCTATTACTGTCATTTGCATCCTGAATGAGGCCACGAAATACGAGAAGGGGTTGCGACTATGGTCGCAACCCCTTCTGATTTCCAGCAGGCCCTTCAACGGACCTTATCCTGAGACAGTACCTGTTTCGGCGTTAGTGGTACTGTTCTTTAGCCTCCTCAGCCGCCGCCGAGAACTCCGTGGCCTTTTCTTCAGCGTACTGCTGTCCTTTTCTGAGCGTCCTGCTTACCTTTTGCTGAGCTTCTGCGGTCATGTCCTTCATTTTCGTGATAGCGTCTTCGGTGACATCCGCCACTTGTCCTCTCACTTCCTGCCCTGTTTTAGGTGCATACAGGAGCGCAAGACCTGCTCCGACAATCGCCCCAGCCGAAAAGCTCACTATCTCAGCTGTCGTGCTCGCGTGTCTCCTCATGGCTCTCTCCTTTGCGAGGCATTCTCGCATTCTCGCGTCAGTTACACCCGGCTCTACGTCAGGCCCGGTGTCCCCTATGGCTGTACCAATAACTGCCAAGTGCGGCCCCGATTGCCGTTGCCACTCCACGCTAGGCAACCTTCCTCCCCGGCTGGGTGGTGCCGCTCTTCTTCGAAGAGCGCGCGCCGGTCAGAAACGCCTTCGCTGCGGTCGCCGCCAACACCAAACCGGACACCGGTGGTTTCCTGGACACCAGCTCCCGCTCCTTCGCCTTGCGCAGCAACATCCACAGCCCTCCGGTTGCCCCCACCGCCTTTGCCGCAGTACCAGTCCGGAGTTTCTCCGGAACGGCCCGCTTTTTACCCGGCGCGCCGTGGCTTGCGTTCCTGTTTCTGATCAACAACCACAGTACGCTTCCTCCAACGACAGAGGCCTGCACCGAGGTATGCTGCACGAGCTCCAACAGCTTTGCCGTTCCCTGCCACATGAGATGTTTGGCCTTGTTTACGCCCCGCTCACGCAAATAACGCGGGGACAGCCGTTGTTCAAGGTCTTCCACGGTGTGTGTTATATCGCTTTCCGTGTGTCGGATTTGCTCGCGAAGCGCGTCCGCCGTCGACTGCTGTGCCTTAACGTTTTCGCCCATTGTACCGTCTCCTTCAACGTCTCTACCGTCTGTTCAGGTTTCTTGTCCAATTGAACGAGGTTTTTGCGTCCCACCAGGACCAGAGCGACGCCCATTCCGATAAATGCCGCGGCAACGACGAGCGCAGCGCCCCACGCCGGCATCACCGTTGCCAAGCCAAGAACTATCGCGGCGACGAGGACTAACGAACCGAAGTACAAAAACGCAACGCCCATCCCGATCTCGAGCGTATCCTTGACGATATCGATCATCTTCTCTTTCATCTCCGCGACAAACAAGTCCAGCTCTTGCCGGAGGAGGGTTCGCACTTCCCGGGTCAATTCGGTAACCAGTCCGCCAATGGTTTTATTGCCTGTTTCTGGCATGTCAGACTCCTTCCTTCCTTTGAGCAGGTGACTCATAAGCAATAACTATTTGCATGCATTAATGTTATGGAATATTTCGGCGCAATGCAAGGGTTCTTTCGGAGGGGGCGGAACGCCGCCGCAGACGAAGGAGTTCCCCTCGTGAACCGGGCGTATGACGCAAAGGCGCGAGTATGAAGCTCCGAGGGACGGGCACGAAGCTCGGGGGGGGCGAGTACGAGGCTAGGGCAGACGAGTATGTTGGGCACGCGGGGGGCAGGAATTCACCTTTTGCAGGCCACCCACCGCTTAAAAACCTCACTCTTTCGGCCTATTACGACTTTATCTGCATCTCTCCCGGGGCGTGTTCTTCCAGATCCTTGATCCGTTCCTTCAACTCCACCATCCGCAGCTCACGCCCGACAAAGAGCCGGTTCATCTTTTCCAGCTCCGCGTTCTTCTCTTCCAGCTCGGCCGTCCTTTGCTGTACCCGCTGTTCCAACTCTTCATTAAGCTTTCTGTTTTCTTCCTCAGCCCGCATGCGCTTGGTGATATCGTGAAAGGTCGTAACCACCGCGTAGGGGATCGATTCGCCAGGTGCAATGAGGGGCTGCGAGTTTACCGAGATCAGCACAAGCGTGCCATCCGGCCGGTGTATCCCCATCACCACGTCCGTTTGGGGTTCTCCTGTGCGCAGGGTGACCATGGATGGGTGGAGTTCGGCGGGGAACGGGGTGCCGTCTTCGTAAACGGCACCCCGCTGCGGGTCGTCGGAGGTCCGGCCCAGCATCTGTTTCGGTGAGCGCCCCTCGATACTCGCGGCTGCCGGGTTGACGGCGGTAATTTCGCCGTTTGCCGACTGCAGGACAATACCTTCGGCCATGGAGGTGACGACTGAACGGTAGAGGGTTTCGCTCTCCCTCAGTGACGCCTCAGCCCGGTCGCGCTCCGCCGCGCGCTTTTCCAGTATTTGAGATGCCTGGAGCATGGCGTCGGATAGGCATGCGGTTTCACTGATGAAGTGACAGGGCATATCGGTCACAGGCTCGCCGCTGCCTAAGGCCATGGCCGGGGGGACCAGTGACTGTATGGATTGCGCAACACGGCTTCCGATCCTCAGGGCAAGGGCGATGCCCAGCAGGGAAAGGACGGTCGCCCCTCCGATCGCCCAGCTGAGCCAAGCGTACAGATCCACCATTGCGGTCGAGGTGGGGGCCCCGATCACGACCGTCCATTTGGATACCGCAGATCGGCTGAAGGCGTCCAAAACTGCAGTCCCCTCAAGATTGACGACCTTTACGATGTCCTCAGGAGATCTGGCTATGGCCTGACGAATCGGAGAATTCACCACTTTGCCGACAAAACGCTCGGGACGCCGAGTTCTGGCAACCACAACCGCTTTGCTGTCCAAGATCGAACAATACCATCCGGGAGGGAGGTGTTGGTGCGACAGGATCGCTGCCAGCCGGTCGGAAGGCAGGGTCATCGAGAGATCGTAGACGACCTCTCCCTTGCGGAACACCGGCACGTCGATGGCGATGAGCGGCCGCTTGGTGACCGCTCCAAAGAATAGATCGCTGATAACCGGATTGCCGGATTGAAAGATGCGGCGCACCGTCTCGGGATTATTGCGCTTGGGCAACTTCGATCCCAAAGGCCGGTACGAATTGACCAGCTGTTGTCCACTACTGTCGGCGACGATGATGTCCGCCTTAGGATAGGAGTTTAGCAGTTCCAGCGCCTGATAGTGAATACCGGTGAGATCGCCGGTATCGAAGGCCGGCGATGTCGCCAGCGCTTGGAGGGCGGCCTGAATGTTGGCCAATTCCTGGTCCACGGACATGGACAACGCGCGTGCCGTTTCCAGCATGTGCCCCGTGACCAGGGCACGCTTTGATGCATAGGCATAGTAGACCAGGAATCCTGAGATCAACCAAACCGGCAGCACACACGCCAGGACCAGGGATGTCAGATGGGAGCGTATTGTCGACAGGCACCGGCATTGCGGAGCTGCCAAATTGTCACACTGTTTGCGTTGATGGGAGTCCATTCTCAGCTTCCCTCATATAAATATACGGGGTCAGAGTGCAACTTGGACAAATTCCGGGATCCTGCTACCTTGTATGAGGAGGTAATCTATCTGTGTTGGGAGGTTTGGAGAGAGCCGTGCCGCCAGCTTCGATTATTGCAGGAAGTACCCCTCCTCCTCAAACAATCGGGTGGGCCATCAAAATACTTTAGCTGTGTTTTCTCGGCCTCTGTCAGTCCGGCCGCCGCTGTACGTCAACTGGCCCGGCTCTCACTGTACCGGGGTCGGTTTAACGTACCCATGTCCGCTCGATGCCCGTGACAAGCCGGCCGGGAAAGACATTGATCCATGAAGGGTTTGACAAGCTAATGTTTTTCGATTTTTCCCCGATAAGTCACCCATTATATGCCGTGCACTTTCCATTATAGCGGCTGGCGGATCGGGATTATTTATGCGTTCTACGGTACTCGTTGTTGACGACAGCAGGTCAGCCCGTAGTATGGTCCTGGGAACGCTGCAGGACGCAGGCTATGACTGCATTTCTGCCGAACATGCCGATGCGGCGTTGCGGGAACCGGCAATCCGCGAGTTCGGCCTGGAGAGGCTGAGCGTTTCCTTGGCGGCTCAGGCGGAGCATGAGCCGAGTATGCTGCTCGACAAGGTGCTCCTCTCACTGCGGACCGAAAGACGATCAGACCATGGTCGTCGTCGGCGGTAAACTGATTAGGTTCAGTAACTGTCAGGGGCTAAAGTCAGAAAATTTGCCCAAATTGTGTTAGTATTCACTTCTTCGTTTCGCCCTTCATAACTTGGAGTAGGCTTGAACGAAAGTTCGAGGAACAGAGAGGTCAGAAGATGTCGATACTGGTAGGCCACGAAATACAGGCTGCAATCAGTCGAGGTGAAATAATCATTGATCCACTAGAGGACTCTCAGATCGGTCCCGGATCAGTCGATTTGACATTGGGGAATGATTTCAGGATTTTCAAAAAACAGACGGGAATCTACCACGTACACAATGAATCGGATTTTGCCGACGTCACGGAATTGGTATCGGTGGCAGACGGGGAGTATATATCGATATCACCTTGCGAGATGATTCTGGGCATTACGAGGGAACGCATAACGCTTGCAGAGACAATCGCAGGATGGTTGGAGGGTAGGAGCCGCTTTGCCCGTTTTGGCTTGGCCATTCATGTTACCGCTGGATTCATGCAACCGGGCATCTCAAACCAGCAGGTGCTGGAAATAGTGAACCTGGGCCATAGGCCATTGGCGCTTTATCCCGGGACGAGAATCTGCCAGTTCATTTTTGAACGCTGCCTGGGATCGGCGAAGTATCAGGGCAGATTTGTCGATCAAGAGAAGCCTTGACGTAGTTAGGGGCTACCTGGCGCGCCGGGTCGGAGTTTCTTTATTTGTTGGGATGTGCAGTTCTAAGCCCATAGGCCCGCACATTTAAGAGAATGGAGACCAAGATGCACGTCGGTAACAGGCCCGGGAAATACTCCAACATTGGAGCTATCGCGCCCGGGTCAGATCAGTGTTGATTAACCGGAAGCCGTTAGGAACCCCTTCACATGAATTATAAAGACGAAGTGACTATTGAGTATGAACGGCAGCGCGATCGAGCAGAGGAAGGCGTGATCGTACCGTTAGACCGCATCGATCCGGATACGCTCCGAAAGATGGTTGAGGAGTTCGTGACACGGGACTGGTCGGAATTAACTGATGCAGGACGGACCATGGACCAAAAGATCGAGCAGGTGATCCAACAACTGAAGGATAGCCAGGCTAAGGTGGTGTTCGACCTTACGACAGAAACGTGCAACATTATCCCGCTCGATAGGTTAAACAAAGGCAGGTAATTGCCCCCCACTCCGATCCGAGCAGGCCCTCCGCTCTTTTCAGATGAACATCAGTCATGCCCCATCAAGCGGAGTGGTGAGTGTGACCGTCAGCTCAGTGCAATCCTTTATGTACCATTTCTGTACGTAGAGGCTGCCCAATACGGGAGCCTCGCCTGCTTCCGTTACCTCCTTAAACCTGACGCTGTTCTTCACTTCTTTTTCCAGTACGAACTTCAGTATTTTGGACATTTCTACTCCTTAAGTAATATCTTACCAAACGCAGAATTTACCAATTTCATCCTGTTGCACTTCGAATCGTTCCGGCTAACCGTCATTGCCTTTCTTTTATCGCCCAAGACAATGGAGGTCGTGCTTTGCAGACTAAGGCCGGCACACTTTACAGGGGATATAGCCCGCCTGGACAGCCTTCTCTCGTGATTCAAAATGAACCTTATTCTTTGGCGACATCTTAAGCACCCAGACACAACTGTCTCTGTGGAACTTGTGGGAATGTTTGTTTCCTATGAAGGCAAAGGCCGCTGTTGCAATGAGAAGCAGGAAGGTGAGGGTAAAGGCAAAGCAGCGCGTCATACGGCCTCCGTTTGCTCGGCAATCAGCACAGATGCAGCAGTATCTCTGCATGGCTTCGCACTTAATAACAACATGAAGATGCTTATAGCTCAATCAAAGTTAAGTCAACCGAACATACGCCAAGAATTGGCTATCGTCAACACAGGACAGGGTGGCGAGATTGGTATGACACGCTGGTAGTGCCAACACAAAATCGATCGGCACCGCATGAATTGCATGCACGCTCTCCCCTCCTAAACAAGCTCCCGCGTTGGCGCCTGCAGAATCTGTAATCACCGGCGTTAACGGACGGAGACTTCAACGAATCAGTCAGAGTCTTGGGCGCAAACGGGTGCTGCTGCCGCAAATACCTTGACATGAAGCGGCCAGAAGGATTATTGGGAATCCATGGCCCCTTTGCTCATCAATCTTCTGGAGCGGCTGGGAATATTCGCGATCGCGTTTATCCTCATCATGCGCTTCGACGTATTCAAGCGGCTGCTGACCGGGAAGGCGAAGCCGTACGAAAGGCTTTCCCTCTCGGTGCTCTTCGGCCTGTTCGGCATCGCCGGGACCTATATGGGGGTGCCGATCCAGAACGCCATCGCAAACTCGCGGGTGGTCGGCGTGGCGCTGGGCGGAATCCTCGGCGGTCCGCTGGTCGGCTTCGCCGCCGGGGTGATCGCCGGCGGACACCGCTACCTGATAGACATCGGCGGATTTACCGCCGGCCCCTGCGGCATCGCCACCATCCTCGAAGGGATAGCCGGCGGGCTGATCTACCACCGCCTGAAGCGCCGTCCCTTCGATCCGGCCGCCGCCTTCGTCACCGGCCTCCTCGTAGAGATCCTGCAAATGGCCGTGCTCCTCGCCCTTGTCAAACCGTTCGACTCCGCGCTCAGACTGGTCAACATCATCGGGCTTCCGATGATCGTGGTGAACGCGGTGGGACTCGCCCTGTTCGTCGAGCTGGTGGCGTCGGTATTCCGGGAGAAGGAGCGTTTCGCCGCCTTCCAGGCCCAGACCGCCCTCGACATCGCCTTGCGCACCCTGCCGTTCCTGCGGGAGGGACTCGGCGTCGCCTCCGCCACGGAAACCGCCGGGATCATCCTGGAGCTCACCGATCTGGACGCGGTAGCCATCTCCGATGAAACCTCGATCCTCGCCTACCGGGGGGCGGAAAGCTCCCACCACCGCCCGGGAACCCCCTTCCTGCACGCCTCGACCCGGACCGCGCTCACTACCGGCACGATCGTCGCCCCCCTCACCCGCGACGAGATCGGCTGCACCTGCACCGCCTGCCACCTCGGCTCGGCCATCATCGTTCCGCTGGTGAAGCTGAACAGGACGATCGGGACGCTGCAGCTGTTCCGCCTCAAGGAAAAGGCGATCACCCCGCTGGACATAGAGCTTGCCAACGGGCTCGCCCATCTCTTCTCAAACCAGCTGGAGATCTCGGCCCTGGACGAGCACAAGAAGCTGGTGAGAGAGGCGGAGATCCGGGCGCTCCAGTCTCAGATCAACCCCCACTTTCTCTTCAATGCAATCAACACCATCATAAGCTATACCCGCACCGACCCGGAGACGGCGGCCTCGCTTCTGGTGAAGCTCGCCGATTTTTTCCGCGGCAACGTGAACCCCGGCAGCAAACAGGTGACGCTCGCAGCGGAACTCGAACACTGCCGCTCCTATATCGCCATCGAGTCGGCCCGTTTCGAGGACAGGGTCCGGGTCCGCTACGACATCGAGGAGGGGGCACTCGAGTGCCTGCTCCCGCCGCTCATACTTCAGCCGCTGGTAGAGAACGCCCTCAAGCACGGCATCCTGGGAAAAGAAGAGGGGGGTGAGGTAACCGTCCGCGCCCGACGAGCGGAGACGGCTGTGGCGATCGAGGTGGCGGACGACGGAGTCGGCATGCCGGCGCAGCGCCTCGCCGGGCTTCTCGCCGAGCCCCCCTCCTCGTCCGGTGGCGCCGGTACGGGGATCGCACTGAAAAACGTCGATGCGCGTTTGCGGGCCTGTTACGGCCCGGAGCACGCGCTGAGCATCGAGAGCTCCCCCGGGCGGGGGACCGTGGTCCGATTCACGGTGCCCTCCCCGTGAGCGCGTCCCTGCGCATCTTCATCGTCGACGACGAGGCTCCGGCGCGCCGCGAGCTTGGCTACCTGCTTGAGCAGATTCCGGGGACCGAGGTGATCGGGGAGGCCGCCAACGGTCCGGCTGCGCTCAAGGGAATCCGCGACGGCAAGCCCGACCTCGTGTTCCTCGACATCCAGATGCCGGGGGTGAGCGGTCTGGAACTGGCCCGGTTTCTCTGCGAACTGCCGCAGCGCCCGCTGCTCATCTTCGCAACCGCCTGCCAGGATCACGCCCTCGACGCATTCGAGGTGGATGCGCTGGATTACCTCTGCAAGCCGTTCGCCCGGGAGCGGGTGGCCAAGGCGGTCGCGAAGGCCGCCCGCATCCTCGCCGCGACCGCGCCCCAGCCGGAGCCCGCGGCGGCCACCTGCCGCAAGATCCCCCTGTACCGCGGCGAGACTATCGTCCCCACCGCCGTTGAGCGAATCGTCTTCGCCCACGCGGACGAGGGGGAGGTGGCGGTGCAGACCCTGGAGGGGAGCTACCGCACCCGCTGCACGCTCGCCGAATTGGAGCGCAAACTCGCCCCCGCCGGGTTCTTCCGCTCCCACCGCAGCTTCCTCGTGAACAGCAACCTGGTCCGCGAGGTGATCCCCTGGTTCAACGGCAGCTTTAAGCTCGTCATGGGGGACAAGGAGCGGACCGAGGTCCCGGTCAGCCGCTACAACGTGAACGATTTAAAAAAGCATTTCGATTTGTAATAGCGCCGTTCATTCCCGTTTTCCCGCCTGTCGTCCTCCGTATCCCGCCATTCGCAGATATTCGCCTTTTTTGTCCGATTCCTTTTGTATCCTGAGTTCAAAACAGAGGTAGTGCGCCGTTGCCCGATCCTTCTGTTGCACCCTCGCCTTCCGTTGATTAACGTCCCTCCCCTTGATCTCCCTGGCGGTGGACGGCCGGGATCGTGAGAAAGGCGCCACGGAGAGGGCTGTAGCTTGCTGGGACTCCCTCACCCCTGACCCTCTCCCCGAGGGCGAGAGGATACAGCTGGATAAACCACGGACCACGAAAGGAGAACATCAAGATGAATGCATTGACACTGATTTTTGCGGCCTTCTGCGTCTACGCAATCGCCTACCGGCTCTACGGCGTCTTTCTCGCGAACAAGGTGCTGAACCTGAGGTCGGAGCGGGAAACACCCGCCGTCACCCGGGCCGACGGACACGACTACGTGAAGACCAACAAGTTCGTCCTCTTCGGCCACCACTTCGCCGCGATCGCGGCCGCCGGCCCGCTCCTCGGTCCGGTGCTCGCCGCCCAGTTCGGCTTCCTTCCTGGCGCGCTCTGGATCCTGATCGGTGCGGTCGTGGCCGGCGCGGTGCACGACTCGGTCGTTCTCTTCGCCTCGGTGCGCCACAATGGGAAAAGCCTCTCGGTCATCGCCGAAAGCGAGATCGGCAAGGCGGCGGGTAAGGTCGCCTCGGTGGCGATCCTCTTCATCCTGATCCTGACCCTGGCCGGGCTCTCCATCGCGGTGGTGAACGCCATGTTCAACAGCCCCTGGGGGACCTTCACGGTCTTCGCCACCATCCCCATCGCCATGGTCATGGGGATCTACATGCAGAAGATCCGCCCGGGCGACATCAAGGGGGGCAGCGTCATCGGGGTGGTGCTTTTGGTGATCTCGATCCTGGTCGGCCCCCATGTCGCCGCCGATCCGGCACTGGCGGCCTTTTTCACCTTCTCTAAGAAGCAGCTCGCCCTCATCATCCCGGCCTACGGTTTCGCCGCCTCGGTGCTGCCGGTCTGGTTCCTCCTGGTGCCGCGCGATTACCTCTCCACCTACTTGAAGATCGGGACCATAGCCCTGCTCGCCCTGGGGATCGTCTTCGTCCATCCCGACCTGCAGATGCCGGCCCTGACCAAGTTCGTTGCAGGAGGCGGCCCCATCATCCCTGGCGCGGTCTTCCCCTTCATCTTCATTACTATTGCCTGCGGCGCTCTCTCCGGTTTCCACGCCATCATCGGCACCGGCACCACGCCAAAAATGATAGCCAACGAGCGCGACATCCTCTTTGTCGGCTACGGCGCCATGCTCACCGAAGGCTTCGTCGCGATCATGGCACTCATCGCCGCCTGCGTCTTGGTCCCGGCCGACTACTTCGCCATCAACGCCGCCCCAAAGGTCTTCCAGACCCTCGGCATGGTCCCGGTCAATCTCCCCTCGCTCGCCAGCATGGTCGGCGAGCAGGTGCAGGGGCGCCCCGGCGGCGCGGTCTCCCTGGCAGTCGGCATGGCCTATATCTTCTCGTCGGTCCCCGTCATGAAAGGGATGATGGCCTACTGGTACCACTTCGCCATCATGTTCGAGGCGGTCTTCATCCTCACCGCGGTCGACGCCGGGACGCGGGTCGGTCGCTACCTCCTGCAGGAGATGCTCGGCAAGCTGCACCCGCGTTTCGCCGACAACAGCTGGACCCCCGGGATCATCCTCACCAGCGCCATTTTCACCTCGGCCTGGGGCTACCTCGTCTACACCGGCGACATCTCCACCATCTGGCCTTTGTTCGGGATGAGTAACCAGCTTCTCGCCACCTGCGCCCTGATCGTCGGCACCACCATGCTGATCCGGCTCGGCAAGGCGAAGTACGCCTGGGTTACCGGCGGTCCGGGGCTCTTCATGATGCCGATCTGCCTGTGGGCGGGGTACCTCAACATCACCAGGAACTTCATGCCCAAGGGGCTCTACCTCTTGGCGGGCATGTCAGTGGTGCTGATGGTGCTGATGACCGTCGTCTTCCTGGCGGCCTTCAGGCGCTGGTACGAGCTGACGCGGCTCGAAGCGAGTGAGACCGATCGGTACGGCGACGCTGTTCTGGTGGCGGTCGAGGAGCGCGAGTAGGAAGTCCGTTTAGAGAAGGCGCGTCTGCCATGCGCGCCCCTTTCCCGGCCGGGGGACGCCCCGGCCGGACTTTCCTGGCGCCACCTTGAGCACCGCGGTGCTCACCGACAGCTCAAAATCGTGTTCGGACAAAAAAGGGCCACGTCTCGTGACGTGGCCCTTTGGTTATTTTGGAGCGTGCAACATATCGCTAGTCATGATGCTTGTGCTTTCCCTCGTCCCGACCTTTTTTGTGTTTCTTGTGCTTCATTTGCCCTTTGTGCTTTCCATTGTCCTTCTTAAAATCATGCCGGTCATCGTGCCCCCCCCTCTCCTGCCCGACGAGGATCACCTGAGGTGCTGGGGGAGGTGTGCCCACATGAACGCTGGCATTGGGAGTGTTAACGTCCATGTTTACGGCGGCAACAGAAAAATTAACTGTTGCAAGAACGGCAACCATACTTCCTACGACAATTTTTTTCACAGTGATCTCCTTTAGATTGATTCTTGGTTCTTTGTGTACCAGCCCTAGTCCTCAAGAGTACAGCAACGTTAATAACACCTAACAGCAATTCCGCAATTTCACTCAACATTTAACAAGCGACACCATAGATATATCACATGAAAATGTCAAAAGCTTTTGCACAAATATCTGCAAAACCCTGCTTTGACCATTGCAGTAGCCCTTACGCGAACCAAATGAGTATGGGTACCAACTCCGTGGCTTGCTCAACAGGAAATATTTTTCTGGCCGGCTCTGGAGGACTCAAAGAGGTTGACATCCTATGGCAGAGATGCATAATGCAAACATATTTCCACGGGACAACGTGGTGATACACGATAATACTCAACCATCCGCGAGGGTGGGGCGGAAAGCCTACAGGGTCTCTGCGAGACAGCCGGGTTGCCGAAATATCATCCGATATTCAGCCCCGGCTTTTTTACGTCTTGAGGAGGAGATCATTTATGAAAAGAAGAGTTTTTATAGTTGCTGCAGCCGGATTCCTGCTCTTCGCCGCGTCCCCCTACCCCGTCTTTGCAGACAATGAGACCAGAAAGATCGCGGATTGCGTCGATGTGGTCAAGGCGGTCAAGGCAATGCCCGAGGAGGGGATCCCTCAGGCTCTCCTTAATAATGCCCACGGCATCATGATCGTTCCCGGGGTCATCAAGGTCGGCTTCGTGATCGGCGGAAGGTACGGCACCGGCATTCTTACGGTACGGGACGAGAAGGGAGCGTGGACCGACCCGGTCTTTGTCAAGATCGCCGGTGGCAGCCTGGGCTGGCAGATCGGGGCCCAATCGACGGACCTCATCCTGGTATTCAAGAGCAAGGCGAGTGTGGACGGCATACTGAAGGGGAAATTCACCCTGGGGGCCGACGCCTCGGTCGCAGCGGGACCGGTGGGCCGCAGCGCCGCCGGAGCAACCGACGTGACACTGAAGTCGGAGATCTATTCTTACTCGCGCAGCCGCGGTCTCTTTGCCGGGATTTCCCTGGACGGCGCGGCCCTCACCATCGACGACGATGCGGACGCCTCGTTCTACGGCAAGAGCGATCTCAATCCCAAGGACATTGTGGCCGGCAAAGCCGGGAAGCGGACGCAGGAGGTCAAGGAACTCCTGGAGCTCTTGAAATAAAGCCCGAGGAAAGGTGCGTCGCCATGACAATTTGGCATTGAAGGCCCGAAACATATGCGTCATCGTGTGAGCTGCTGCGGTGCAAGCTTGACTTGACTGAGTCGTCGAGACTAGCTACCGCACCTCGCTTTAACACATCGACTAGCTCCAGATAACGATAATACTAAACCACCCGCGAGGGTGGGACGGAAAGCCTACAGGGTCTCAAAGAGACAGCCGGGTCGCCGAAATATCACAGTGATATTCGGTCCCGGCTTTTTTTATTCTTACATCACAGGTTGAAGTTTAGCCTAAAAGGAGTCCAAATGAAAATATTGGAAAATTTCCTCAACAAGCTTAAGTCGTCAAACGATACAGCCAAAGTTTGCAAGACAAGGATGATTAGTGATCGGTTCTTCCAGTGCAAAGTCAGAAGGCCGAATCCTAATTACTGCGAACATTCCTTCGCCTCTGGTGGCGGCTATATCTGCAACCATAAGGATCGTGAATTGTTTGCTCGAAAATAGCTCATGCCATTTACAGTGAAGCAGTTGATACCTGTCCCCCCCCAGATCGAAACACAGACTGCGTCCCCGCCCAAGCCTCCCTCGTCCAAGGACCCTCTCAATCAGCAGATTGGGAGGGTCTTCGCCGTTTCGGTGCCGGTATAGTACTGTCCGCACCTGCCAAACGTCATCCGGACCGCATTGGCAGGGCACCGGCTGTAACTTTCCGTCGGAGCCTTCTGTCGAATTGGTACAGGTTTCGTAGATTACACAGTCGAGCGTGCTGGAGAGTTACATAGGCGCCAGTTGTTTATTAATAAAATGAGCTGCTCCGATTGTATCCTTCAAGTAATCCAGTAAACTATGTCAAACCATCCATTGTAAGCACCAAAAAAAAGCAAATTTGAGTGTAGGCAATGTTGGCGACTGGTCTTTCTGTCAGTCAGCCTTATGCTATGACTTCTCGTCAGAGAGGATTCTGCATGACCTGTCAATTCAAGCAGATAACGGCTCTCTGCGCGTACGTGGTACACCGTGTCCGGGCGTGTTCTGCCGTTGTCCTTGCGCTGTTCGCCTTGCTCGCTTTTTTCCCCGCCGTCCCCCCTTCCGCAATCGCCGAAGCCCGCACCGTGAAGGTCGGCGTGTACGAGGACGCCCCCAAGGTGTTCACCTCGGAATCCGGCAAACCCTCGGGCATCTTCATCGAAATCATCGAGCACATAGCGAAGCTCGAAGGGTGGAAGCTGCAGTACGTGCCCGGCAGCTGGGCGCAGGGGCTGGACCGCCTCGCGCGCGGGGAAATCGACCTGATGCCCGACGTCGCCTATACCTCGGAGCGGGAAAAGATCTACACCTTCAACAAGATCCCGGTCCTGAACGTCTGGTCCCAGCTCTATGCCCGCAAAGGGAGCGGAATCCAGTCCATCCTGGACCTGGACGGCAAACGCATCGCCGCACTGGACAACTCACTGCAACTGCAGACCTTCTCCCGCCTCGCCAGCAGCTTCGGGCTGAAGACCACCCTCGTACCGGTAGCGGACTACAAAACCGAGTTCGAGATGATCGCCGCGGGCAAGGTCGACGCCGGCCTTACCAACCGGTTGTACGGGCTGATGTACGCCCGGGAGTACAAGCTCGAAGACACACCCGTCATGTTCGACCCGTCCCCCTTTTATTTCGCGGCGCCCAATAACGCCCCCGAGTTGCCGGAGGTCATCGACCGCCATCTCGCCCAGCTGAAAAAAGACCCGCAATCGGCGTACTATGCGGCGATGAAGCGCTGGACCTCGGAAGAGGTGGAGTTCCAACTGCCCGCCTGGCTGCACATGCTCGGGTTTGCCTTGACCGTCGTGTTGCTGGTGAGCCTCTTCGGCAGCCTCCTTTTGAAGCACCAGGTAACCAGGCGCACCGGGGAACTGAAGCAGACCAACATCGAGTTGCAGGCCAGTGAACAGCGCTACCGCCACCTCTTCGAGCACAACCCCGCCCCCATGCTCATCTACCAGCGAGGCACCCTGAAGATGCTGGCCGTGAACGACGCCTTCGTGCACCACTACGGTTACAGCCGCGACGAGGCCCTCGCCCTCCTCTTGACCGATCTCTATCCCGAGGACGAAAAGGAGCGCATCACGCAGGTGATTCCCTCCCTGCAGGACCACGCCTATCTCGGCGAGTGGCACCACCTGAAGGCCGACGGGTCGATCATCACGATCTCGGTGCGCTCGCACGACATCGAGTACTGGGGACAGGACGCCCGTATCGCCGTCATCGCCGACGTGACCGAGATGAAAAAGATGGAGGAACAGCTGCGCAGCGTGAACGAGACGCTCGACCATAAGGTGCGCGAGCGCACCGAGGAGCTGGTGCGCAAAAACGTGGAGCTCGAGGCCGCCAACCGCGCCAAGTCCCAGTTTCTGGCCAACATGAGCCACGAGATCCGCACGCCGTTGAACGCGGTGCTGGGCTTCACCCAGATCGTTTTGCACGACGCGAACCTGTCGCCGGAGAGCCGGCACGACCTGCAGACCGTCAACCGCTCGGGCGAGCACCTTTTGAACCTGATCAACGACGTGCTCGACATGGCGAAGATCGAGTCGGGACGCATGATACTGGAACAGGCCCCCTTCGAGCTGCCGGACCTCCTTGGCGATCTGATCGACATGTTCACCCCCCGGGCCACGGCCAAGGACCTGCAGCTCACCCTGCAACTCGACCCGGACCTTGTGCGCCACGTCGAGGGGGATGCCGGAAAGTTGCGCCAGATCGTCATCAACCTTTTGGGCAACGCCATCAAATTCACCCAAAGGGGCGGGGTCTCGCTGCGTGCCCGCACGGATCTTAGGGAGGGGCGCACCTGGCTCGAGGTGGAAGTCGAGGACAGCGGCCCGGGCGTCCCACCCGAGGACAGGGAGCGCGTATTCGACGCCTTCGAGCAGTCGGAGATCGGCAAGAAATCGCAAAGCGGCACCGGCCTCGGTCTCTCCATCAGCCGCGAGTATGCCCGGTTCATGGGCGGGACTCTCTCAGTGAGCTGCGAACCGGGCCAGGGGGCCTGTTTCCGCCTGGACCTGCCGTTTAAAGAGGCGCAGCCGCCAGCCGTGTCCGCGACGGCGCTGCGCCCGCGCCGCATCGTGCGGCTCAAAGCGGGGCAACCCCCCTGGCGGGCGCTGGTGGTGGACGACCGGGACACCAACCGCCAGATCCTGGTAAAGATGCTTTCCCTGCTGGGCTTCGAGACGATCGAGGCCGCGGACGGCCGGGCCGGGGTGGAGGCGTTTGTCTCCCGGGCGCCGCACCTCGTTCTCATGGACATCGTCATGCCGGTGATGGACGGGCGCGAGGCGATCCAGCACATCCGCGCCCTCCCCGAGGGGAAGGAGGTGCCGATCGTCGCCGTTTCGGCGAGCGTCTTCGATGACCAGCTGCAGGAGATCATCCGGTCCGGCGCCAGCGACTACCTGCGCAAACCGCTCAGGGAAGCGGAGCTGCGCGAAAAGGTGGCCCAATTCGTCCCGGCGCAGTACGAGTACGAAAACGAGGAGACCGCGGGAAGCCAGCCGGAGGAAGAGCCCCTGGCGGCCCAGGCGCTTGCCGAGGCCCTGGCGCTTTGGCCCGAAGCGCTGCGCGCGGACCTGCTCGGTGCCGCACGACAGCTGGACAAGGGTCGCATCGTTTCGCTGATCGGCCACCGGGACGCGACGGAGCCGGAAGCCGTCGATCGGATCCGCGCCCTTGCGGACAGCTACCGTTTCGACCTGATAGAAGAAGCGCTGCTGCCGGCGCCGCCGCTCCAGGGAGGAAAGGCATGACGGCCCTCCTTGCCGGCCCCCACCCGCGCAGGCGGCGTCGCTTCCACTGGATCGTCCCCGTGGTCGTACTGTCGGGCCTCGTTGCGACCCTCGCACTGTTCCTCTTGGTGCGGCAGGCGGAGCTGGCTTCCTTCCACACCCGCCTGGAGAGCGACGCCACCCAGCAGACCGATACCATCGTCAACAAGATCGACGACAGCCTTTTGGTCGTCATGGCGCTGCGCACCTATTTCGCCACCCACGACGAGGTGACCCGCGCGGAGTTCGCCTCCTTTTCCGGCCCATTTCTGAAGGAGCGCGGCGAGATCAAGGCCCTTTCCTGGAATCCGCGCGTCCCAAGGGACCAACGGGCGCGCTTCGAGGCCGAGGGACAGGGGTTGAGCCGGGATTTCTTCCTCTACCAGCGGGACGCCAACGGGACCCGGGTTCCCGCCGAACAGCGCGAGTTCCTGTACCCGGTCTGGTACATCGAGCCCGTGGCCGAGAATGGGAGGGCCATCGGCTTCGACGTGGGATCCAACGCCGTGCGGGCGGCGGCACTGGAAAAGGCACGCGACACCGGAAAACCGGCGGCGACCGAGCGGATCATGCTGGTACAGGACGGACTGCCCGAGCCGAGCGTACTGGTGTTCCATCCGCTTTACGCCAGCGGGCTCCCGGCCGCCACCGTGGAGCAGCGGCGTCTCGCCCTGAAGGGTTTTGCCGTGGCGGTCCTCAACGTGGGGAAACTCCTTAAGGCCGCGCTCGGCAGCACCGGCCCCCCCGGGCTTTGCTTCGACCTGGTCGATCTAACGGCGGCTGCCGACCGGCGACTGCTGCACCGCTGGGCACCCGGGCCTGCGCCGCGGGCCTCGTGGCGCGCCCCGCTTTTGCCCGAGGTCCGCGGCATCGAGAAAAAATTCTCCTTCTGCGGGCGCACCTGGGGGGCGAACTTCACGCCGACCAAGGTGTACCTGGCCCGCAACTACCGGCTTGCCTACCTGGCCGTGCTCCCGGTGGGCGGAATTCTGACCGCGCTCTTGGGGCTCTATTTCCACACCCTGTCGGCCAGGCGCCGGGAACTGGAGGAGCAGGTCCTCGAGCGCACCGCGAAGCTGAACGACAGCGACAAGAAGCTCAGGCAGTTGAACGCACACCTGGAGCAGCGGGTCCTGGAGCGCACCGGCCAGTTGGAAGCGGCCATGGAGGCGCTCTCCCATGCCAAAGAGCGGGCGGAGACGGCCAGCCGCGCCAAGAGCGCCTTCCTCGCCAACATGAGCCACGAGATCCGCACCCCGTTGAACGCGGTCCTGGGCTTCAGCCAGATCGCAATGCACGACGAGACCCTTTCCCCGGAGCACCGGCACAACTTGGAGATCGTCAACCGCTCGGGAGAACAGCTCCTCGCCCTCTTGAACGACGTGATCGCAGTGGCCAAGATCGACGCGGGCCGCATGTCCCCGGCGAAGGCCCCCTTCGACCTGCCGGCGCTCATTTCCCAGGTGGTCGAGCAGTTCGCCCCCCGGGCCGCGGCCAAGCAGCTGCAGCTGGTCAACGACTGCGACGGCGACCTGCCGCGCTACCTGATCGGTGACCAGGAGAAAATCCGCCACATCCTCGCCAAGCTGATCGACAACGCCTTGAAGTTCACCCGCCAGGGGGGCGTCGCCGTGCGCAGCCGCAGCATGCTGCGCGACGGCCAGGGGTGGCTCGAGGTGGAGGTTGAAGACAGCGGCCCGGGGATAGCCCCCGAGGACGGGGAACGGATCTTCGACGTCTTCGAGCAGGCGGGAGCCAGCCGCACGAACCAGGGCGGCACCGGGCTCGGGCTCGCCGTCGGCCGGGAATACGCCCGCCTCATGGGTGGGGACCTGACCGTGACGAGCGAACCCGGCCGCGGTTCCCGCTTTCGTCTTGCGCTGCCGGCCCCCGAGGCCGCGGCAGCTCCCGGCTTAGAGGCCTCGGAGCGGCCGCGCCGCAACGGGGAGGCTGCAGCGCCCGTCGAGTTCCCGGTTTGCGCCGAACTGGACCGGGAGCTCGCGCTACTGCCGCCAGATCTTTGCGACAGGCTGGTCGCAGCCGCCCGCGCGCTCGACAAGTCGAGCCTCGTGGAGCTGACGGCACCGGTTGCCTCAGCTGCCCCGGAGGTCGCCAAACGTCTGCGATCCCTCGCCGACAGCTACCGGTTCGACCTGATCGAGGAACTGATCGGGCGCCGGACCATACCTCCGACTGGACAGGAGAGCACATGACGGAAAACATAGGGACCATCCTGGTCGTCGATGACACCCCGGCCAACCTTCAGCTTTTGGAGTCGATCCTCCAGCAAAAGGGGTTCACGGTGCGCGCCGCCCTGAGCGGCCGGATGGCGCTAAAAGCGGTGCAGCTCCAGCCGCCCGACATCGTCTTGTTGGACATCAACATGCCGTCCATGAACGGGTACGAGGTCTGTCGCGCGCTCAAGTCCGACCCGGCTACCGCCGAAATTCCGGTCGTCTTCGTATCGGCTGCGGTCGATACGGAGGACAAGCTCAAGGCCTTCGAAGAGGGCGGGGTCGATTACGTCACCAAGCCCTTCCAGCCGCTGGAGGTGCTGGCCCGGGTGACGACCCATCTCACCCTGTACCGGATCCGCAAGGAGTTGGCCGCTAAAAACGGAGAACTCGAAAAGGCGATGCAGGAGCTGAGGATCGCCCAAACCCAGCTGGTACAGTCCGAGAAGATGGCGGCCCTCGGCCTTTTGACGGCAGGGATCGCCCACGAGCTCAACAACCCCCTCAACTTCATCGCCGCGAGCGCCCAGGGGCTGAGAAAGACCGTGGCGCCGGTGGACGAACTGATGGCCCTGTGCCGGCCGCTGGCTCAGGACTCGGCGTCGGATGCGCTCGAGCGCATCGCCGCCTGGAGCAAGGAGCATGACCCGGACGAGCTGCGCGAGACCATGAACGAGCTGGTGGAAAACGCCTGCTACGGCGCCAACCGAGCCGCCGAGATCGTCACCAGTCTGCGGGTCTTCTCGCGCCTGGACGAGGCGGAGCAGAAGCACGCCAACCTGCACGAATGCCTGGACGCCACCCTGATGCTTTTGCACAGCCGCTACCAGGACCGGATCCGCATCGAGCGCAACTACGGCGACCTGCCCCCCTGGCTGTGCCAGCCGGGCAAGCTGAACCAGGTCTTCATGAACCTGCTCGCCAACGCGGTGGATGCCGTCCTCGCCAAGCCGGAGCTCGGAGCCGACGAGGCGATCCGCATCGCCACCCGGATGGAGGAGCGCGAGGGGGCCTACTACGCGGTGGTGGAGATCTCCGACACCGGCGTGGGGATGACCGAGGAGGTGAAAGAGCGCCTGTTCCAGCCCTTTTTCACCACCAAGGACGTGGGCAAGGGAGTCGGCCTGGGACTGGCGATCTCCCACGGCATCGTCCGCGACCACGGGGGGAGCCTGGAGGTGGAGAGCGAGGCGGGGCGCGGCAGCCTCTTCAGGCTGGTACTGCCGCAAGCGGCACAGTAAGGGAGGATGCCTACCATGAGCACGGATGTTGCCCTCAGCAAGCCGAAACTCCTCTATGTGGACGACGAACGCCCCAACCTGGTGGCATTCCGGGCACTTTTGCGCGACACCTACGATGTCATGATCGCGGAAAGCGGCGCAGAGGCCTTCACATTGCTGGAAGAGCACGATATCCCCCTCATCGTCTCCGACCAGCGCATGCCGGCCATGACCGGCACCGAGCTCTTGGAAAAGGTGGCCGTCAGGTTCCCTGACACCGTGCGCATGATCCTGACCGGCTATTCCGACCTCGACGCGGTCATAAGCGCCATAAACCGCAGCCGGATCTACTACTATTTCAAAAAACCCTGGAACGAGACGGAGGTCCGCCTGACCCTGGCCAACGCGCTGGAATCGATCACCGTGCGCCGCCAGCTGGTCGAGAGCGAGCGCCGCTTCCGGGGCACCTTCGAGCAGGCGGGGCTCGGGATCGCGCACCTCGAACTTAAGGGGGTGATACTGCGGGCCAACACCCAGCTGCAGGACTTTCTGGGGGTGGCGCAAGACGCGCTGGTGGGACAACCGCTTACGACCTGGTTCAGCCAGTTCGACCCGGCGGAGCTGCTGCCGAAGGCCGGCTCCCCGGGGGGGACGGTGGTGCGGGAAGCCTCCGTGTCCACCCCGTCGGGCGAGCGCTGGAGCCGCCTCACCTCTTCCGCCTCGCTGGACGGCAGGGGAAACCCCGACTACCTGATCGCCCTGGTGGACGACCTGACCGAGCGCAAACAGACCGAGGAACAGCTCCTGAAGCTCTTGCACGCCGTGGAGCAGAGCCCCCTGTCCATCGTCATCACCGACAAGGAGGGGGTCATCGAGTTCGTCAATCCCAAGTTCACCGAGGCGACCGGGTACCGGGCGGACGAGGCGATCGGCGCCAAACCGAGCATCCTTAAGTCGGGGCAGACCCCCGAGGCCATCTACAAGCAGATGTGGGCCAGCATCGCCTCCGGCTCCGTCTGGGAGGGGGACTTGCTGAACCGGAAGAAATGCGGCGACTTCTTCTGGGAGCGGGTAGCCATCTCCCCGGTCCGCAACAAGCAGGGGGAGATCACCCACTACCTGGCGATCAACGAGGACATCACCGACCGGAACCGGCTGGAGGAACAGCTCAGGCAGTCGCAGAAGATGGAGGCGATCGGGCAGCTGGCCGGCGGGGTGGCCCACGACTTCAACAACATCCTCACGGTGATCATGGGGTTCGGCCACATGCTGAAGATGGACCAGGCCCTGAACCGCGGCCAGATCGAGAAGGTGGACCAGATCGTTTTGGCCTCGGAGCGGGCGGCCAAACTTACCGAGGGGCTTTTGGCCTTCAGCCGCAAACAGCCCTTCAACCCGCGCAACGGGAACCTCATCGACATCGTCCATCATGTCCAGAAATTCCTGGTACGGATCATCGGGGAGGATATCCAGCTGAAGACCGGTTTCAAGCACGACCCGATCATGGTGTATGCCGACTCGGGCCAGATCGAGCAGGTGCTGATCAACCTGGCCACCAACGCGCGGGACGCCATGCCCAAGGGGGGTCTGCTGACCATCGAGGTCGAACTGCAGGAGATCGACGGCGCGTTTTGCCAGGCCCACGGTTTCGGGGAAGCGGGTTTGTACGCTGTCCTGACGGTATCCGACTCGGGGTGCGGCATGGACGAGGAGACCCGCAAGAAGATCTTCGATCCCTTCTTCACCACCAAGGAGGTCGGCAAGGGGACCGGCCTGGGCATGTCCATCGTGTACGGCATCGTCAAGCACCACAAGGGGTGCATCTCGGTCTACAGCGAGCCGGGGGCCGGGACCGTCTTCAGGCTGTACCTTCCGGCAAGCCACTGCGTTCAGGCAGGCGGGGAGGAGACTTTCGCCCAGGCGCCGCCCGAGCGAGGGTACGAAACCATCCTCCTGGCAGAGGACGAACCGGCGGTACGCATGCTCGTCGAGGCGATCCTGAAGGAATACGGCTATGAGGTCATCCTGGCGGAGGACGGGCAGGACTGCGTCGACAAGTTCGCGGCGAACGCCGACCGCATCAGCCTGATCCTCATGGACCTCGTGATGCCGAAGAAAGGCGGCAGGGAGGCGTACCAGGAGATCCAGCGGATTAAGCCCGAGGTAAAGGTACTCTATTCCAGCGGCTACTCCCCCGATATCGTGAAGCACGGCGGGGACGGCGAGGCCGAGATGGAGATCGTCTCGAAACCGGTCCGGCCGACCGAGCTTCTGCGCAAGCTGCGCGAGGTGCTGGACAGATGAGTCCGGCGCCTGGTGGCAGCCGCGCATTCTCGATGCCACATTCTCGCTGCCTGGTCTCGAATTATCCGATCGCAGAATACCTTCGGCTCCACTACACCTCGGTCAGCAAAATCATCAAGCATCAGTCCCACGAAAAGTGATATCTCAAGACCTGGCACGCAGGTTTCGCAGGTTTCGCAGGTTTCGCAGGTTTCGGCACGCTGGCATGCGATTACTTCACTGTCAAGCAACTGGCTCTGACCGCCGAAGCCAAGGTGGTTGCCGCGCCCAATGCCCACATAACCATTTTGAATCTCACTTCATTTGTTCAGTTCTGTGCTTCTCAAGACATCTAGGGCACATGCCGTGACTGAAAGAAGCCTCAGAATGTTCCATGATGTAACTTTCCAACTGATGCCAAATATTCTGATCGTCCCGTATCTTCTTGCAGTACGAACAAATTGGGATAATTCCTTCGAGTTTCCTAACGCGGGCAAGTGCTTCTTCCCGCGCCTGCTCCGCCTGCTTGATATCGGTGATGTCACTGAATTCACTTACCTGTACATCGCGCCCTTGCCAGGTGACTTTTTTTCCCTTTATCGAGAGCGGATATTTCGTACCATCCTTGCGAACTCCTTCAACTTCATAGCGTTGGTCAAAACCTCTTCGCATATGCTGAATAACCAGATCACGCGATTCCGGAGCAATCAGCATGAGACCATCCATGCCGATCAGTTGATCGCTTGTAAATCCCGTCATGTCGAACAGGCTCTGGTTGCAGTCCAGAATAAGTCCTTGTTCATGAATGATGATGCCGCCAAAGGTCGCATCATGAAGAGCCTTGAACCGCTCTTCGCTCTTCGTCACCTTGACCAGCAGCAGTGCAACAAAACCGAGCATCAGGCTGAATATCAGACCCATCGCGATTTTGATCGCCAACACAAGAGGGGCGCCCCACCCATTTAAGGGAGCCACGCTCAGGGTCCATACCCCGTTTGGCACCTCCAAGGTCTGTTCAACGGGATCAGAAAGTGGTGATGACGTTGAAGCGGCAATGATCTGCTTCTTGCCGGTGTCGGGGTTAATCCGCCAGAGTTCATACTTAAACTCCCGTGCCACCAACTTCGCCAATCGCTGGGGTTCAAGCACCTCGGGAAACCGGATCAGGGCAATAGTGAACCCCCAGAAAAATCGACTGCCATCCGCTTTATCAAGAAAAACCGGCAGTCGTCCAACAGCGCCTGTCCCCCCCTGTATTAGCTTAAACGGCCCGGCGAGGGTCAATTTCCCGGTCTTTTTGGCAATGAAGGCCTCTTTGGTGCGGGCCGGGTCCTTCAGCAAGTCATGGCCGATAACCACTTCATTGCCGGCCAGAGGGATAACGCTTTTGACGATACCGTCAGGCGCAATCTGTAGTATCGCGCCCGGATAGAAAGGGAGCATCTCACGGGCTACGTCATCGAAATCGGAAAAGCGGCCATTACCCTTGCGAACCAGGGCCGCAAGGGCATAGGTAGATGATAATGCCCGTTCGATATCCTGTTGAAGCACATGCGCATAGTCACCGGCAATACTCGCCGCCTTCGAACGTTCTTCCTGTACGCGGTGCTTTTCAGAACTCCAGATCAATGCTGCCGCGGAAACGGCAGAAACAATGAAAACGGCCATGAATGCGGCAAAGGATTTTGAAGGAATTTTCATCTCTGTTCATCCTCTATGTGCGATTGCCTTCAGCCATCCAGCTCATACAATATCGCCTCATCGCTGGGGAAATGGCTTCGGTGACAGTTCATTGCCATTACGCATTTACCTCAAGTCACGTGGGAGGTTCACATATAGTGTCGTCAGAGCGATAATTGCCACCTTTCATCAAAACGTCCCGCAGAGAGGACAACTTGTAGGGTTTTTGAATAAAGCCCTCGAGGCTTTTACCGACAAATCGCTGCATGACTTCCTGCTCGTTGAATCCGCTCGATAGGATGATCTTAATATCCGGGCGAATCTGGCGGAGTTCCTTGAAGCACTGCACACCATCCATATGCGGCATGGTCAAATCGAGAATAACGGTACTTATATCTTCTCTTGCTTTAAATATATCCACTCCCTGCCGTCCATCCTCGGCGGTCACCACCTGATACCCCAGTTCATTGAGCATCTCACTGCCAAGGGAACGGATTGTTTCTTCATCATCGACCAACAATACCGTGCCGCTCCCATGCCACTCTTGCCCGCGACCGTCTTGCGCACCGAAGAGATCAGCTGGCCTTGTGCTTGCTGGGAACAGGATTTTGAAGGTGGTTCCTTTACCGACTTCGCTCGTAAGCTTGATTGCCCCCTTGTGGCCACGGACTATGCCGAGGACCGCTGCCATGCCCAACCCTCGACCGGTAAACTTGGTAGTGAAGAATGGGTCGAAGATCCTGGAAATAGTCTCCTTGCTCATGCCGCATCCCGTGTCAGCTATCTCCATATAGACGTAATGCCCTTCGGGAATCTGGTCTGATAGCCACCCGTCTTCAACACGGGAACGGGTACACTCAAAACTTCCCGTGGTGATGGCGATGTTGCCGCACTTGTCGCCCATCGCCTCAGCCGCGTTGATGACCAGGTTCATGATGACCTGCCGAATCTGGGTGGCATCTGCAGTCACAGCAGGCAAGGGGCGGTCGAAGCTGTAGCTCAAGAGGGCCTTTTTCGAGATGGATACCTCAAGCATATGGCCCATTTCTTCCACCACACGGTTCAGGTCAAGCTCTTCGATGACAAAGCGTCCTTTACCTGAATACGCGAGCATTTGACGGGCCAGATCCGCTGCCCGTTCTGCGGCCTTTTCTATACGCTGCACGCTTTCAGTTGCCGGCGAGTCCGGACTTAGCCTCATCAGTGCCAGATCAGTATTGCCAATGATTGCGGTGAGAATATTGTTGAAGTCATGTGCGATGCCACCGGCGAGAACCCCGAGGCTCTCTAATTTCTGGGTGTGGAGGAGTTGTTTTTCCAGATTCAACCGTTCTTCTTCTGACTTTTTTCTGCCGGTAATGTCCCGTGCAGACCAGACAACCATGTTGGCTGACAAGGGGGAAACGTTACCGTCAAACCAGAATTCATCATTGCCGATGGTGAGCGTATAATCAACGGTGCTCGTCTTGCCGGAAGTGAGTACTTTTTTGATTGTCGAGAGAAAGATATCCGCCTGTTCACGAGGGAATACATCTGCAATCCGTTTCCCCAACAACTCCTTTGGCGGCAGGTAGAGTCGATTCGTATTCGTCGGCGCAATTTCGATGTATTGGCCATCTGCATCCAAGATAACAATCACATCCGTTAAGGAGGCGAATATCGAGCGCAACTTGTTCTCTGAAGCTTGCAGGGCTTCTTCGGCACTCTTTCGCTCCACAACCTCAGCCTGCAGCCGTTCATTGGTGACTGAAAGTTCCTTGGTCCTGACGTCCACGAGTTGCTGCAACATAATGGGTTGCCGTGCAAGCAACCAACCGATCAAAGTTGTGAGACTAGTAACGAGAAAAATGAATAATGTTTCAATCAAAATGATATCTGATGAATACCAACCAGCCGCTGGTTCAACGGCAAGAGTCCATTCCCCGTTTGGCACTTGGATTTTTTCACTAACCGGATCTTTGAGTGGTTTCCCTGCAGAGGAAAACACATCCTTTTTGCCTGTGTCAGGGTGGATGCGGGATAGTTCGTAATTGTAGCCCTTATCTGCAATTCTCCGAATATTTGCTACCTTGAGGAACTCAGGGATGCGGATCAGTGCGATGCTGAACCCCCAAAAGGTTTCGATGTCATTCGTATCTTTTAGAAAAATGGGCAGGCGGCCGACTGTCGCTTTCCCCCCCTGCACGAGCTCAAAGGGGCCTGCGAGGGTAAGAGAGCGTGTCATAACTGCGAGAAGCGCTTCTTTGTTTCGCTTCGAATCTTCGAGCAAGTTATGGCCAATGGCCTTTTCATTGCCAGCCAACGGGACAATCTGGCTGAGCACACCATTGGGGGCAAGCTGTAGGCAGCTTATCCCGTGATACTGACCGAGCATTTCTGTGGCAAGTTGAGGGAAACTTGAAACGGTTCCTTTACCCTGACGTACAACTGCGGCAAGGGCATAGGTCGCAGAGAGGGAGTGATTAAGGTTATCGTGAATATCATCAGCTACCTGGTTCGTTAGATCGGCAACGGTCCTACGGTAGTTCTGAGAACGGTTGGTTTCATACAGCCACACCGTAGTTCCGCTCACGGTCAACCCGATCAGGAAAGATATAACCGCTGCCCCCAGAAGCTTACGCGTGTTCGAGAGAATCTTCATAGGAATACCCTCCGCTCCACAGTAATCCGACCGCCCTGCGCAGGACGATGGCGACATCCTCGATATCGACTGCACCGTCCCTAACCTAGGCGCTTCACCATCGGCGCGATGTCCAGTCTCAGAACTTGGCTCGGGTCCATCGTATGAGCCCCACGGATATCTTCAGTGCCAGCTGGGCATCCTGCACGGTGAGGGCCGAGTTGGCTTTGGCTTTGGCTTTGGCTTTGGCTTTGGCTTTGGCTTTGGCTTTGGCTTTGGCTTTGGCTTTGGCTTTGGCTTTGGCTTTGGCTTTGGCTTTGGCTTTGGCTTCGGCTTCGGCTTCGGCTTC
>Ga0079306_1000147_pt1 | contig 83617 bp, 64 predicted proteins | sample Methanotroph_Enr_FD_79181 | JGI IMG/M metagenome (GOLD analysis project Ga0079306, IMG submission 79181) | Enriched soil microbial communities from Old Woman Creek wetland in Ohio, USA - Methanotroph_Enrichment_5 | ecosystem: Environmental > Terrestrial > Soil > Wetlands | place: USA: Ohio... | reverse complement strand
CCAGCCGCGGAAGGTGAACGGCAGGTTTACATCTCGCCTTCCTAGCAGGGGATGGGTGGAGCGGCTGGACCGGAAAGCCGGTTCGGGCGGCAGGACCCCGAACCCGACTTCGCATCTCGCGGTCGGTTGCAGCCACAAAAAAAGGCCGGCTATTTAAGCCGGCCTTTTCTTGTTTATCCTGGTTTTAGAATTCTACGTCGAAGATGTAGGCGGTGTACGGGAGCATCTGCTGCAGCTTGAGGCCGCCGGAGAGCTCTTCAGATTTGAAGGAGAAGAACCGGTCGGAGAGCTCCTCGAAGATGGCCGTGGTCTCGCCGTCGCTTTTTATGGAGACGTTCACCACGCCGCAGGAAGTATCAGCCGAATAATTTATAACCACGACCTTAAGGGTCCGGCGCTGGGCCCAGGACCAGGCCAGGATATTGGCGTTGGAGTGGTTTTCCGGGTCGCACTGGCGCACGTCCAGCAGCGCCCATTCCCCCCCGTGAAAAGCGGGGTGGTCGGTGATCTTCAGCAGCTTGGCGTAAAACTTTTTGATCTCCTGGTCGGGGACCCGCTCGTAAAGCTCCTTGAGCTGCAGCGGGACCCGCACTTTTATGCCGTCCAGCTGGTTGTCGTTGTAGAACCGCAGGCCCTTAATGGTGGAAACCACGACCGCGGCCGCCTGGGCTTTCTGCTTGCCGAAAGCGCTGAGGGAGGGCTGCTCGTCGTGGTTGTCGATAAAGCGGGCGGAACGCTTCTGGTAAAGCTTCTCGGCGCGCAGGTGGCCGCGCAGTTCCTGCGGCCCCTGGAAACGCAGGCGGTCGTAAGTCCCCTTGTCGTAGGTATAATCGAAGCCGATCTGCTGCACGCGCCATTCCAGGCCCCAGTAAACCTCGGCGAGGAAGACGAACTCCGGGTGTTTTTCCTTCACGGCGCGGATGGCGCCCTCCCAGAACTCTTCCTTGGGCCGCTTGAAACCGCGGCTGCTGAGCAGCGAGCCCCAGGTGGTTTCGTGGATCTCGTTAAGCGTGAGCATCACCATGTCGCAGCGCACGCCGTCGGCCATGTCGGCCATGCGCATCAGCACGGAAAGCACGCGGTCCCGGGTCGCCGGGTTGAAATAGTTAAGCTGCGCGCTGTCGGTCCAGGCCGGGAAGTTGGGGTCGCGGCCGTAGGCGATGTAGCGCTTCTTCTCGCCGTCCTCCATTTCGAAGAACCAGTCGGGATGCGCCTTAAAATCCTCTTCCGAGCCGTTAATGAAACAGTCCGGGCATTCTTTTATGTAGGGATTATCCTTCGCGGTGTGATTCGAGACCAGGTCCACCATCAGCTTCATGCCCATAGAGTTCAATTTCTCTTTAAGGGCTTTCAGTTCCCACTCGAAGCCGAGATCTTCGTTCAGGCGGTACCAGTGGACGGAATAGGGAGAGGAGCCGGCGGCCTCGGGGCCGAAGCCGGGAGGCAGGTTCTTCAGGTCGTTCAGGAGCGCTTTATCCTCGCGCGCTATGCGTTCGGACTCCGGGCTGGGCTCCCAGACGCCCACCAGCCAGATGATGTCGAAGCCGAGGTGGCGCAGCTCCTGCCACTCGTCGTCCGGCACGGACGAAAGCTTCATCTCGGGCAGGGAATATTTTACCCGCAGCTGTTTGAGCCACAGCCTGGTATTGATCTCTATCAAATGCGGGTTCGAGCGAAGCACATTGTCTCCTGAATTTAGCGGTTAAAAATACGGTATCCCCAGGTTCATTATAGCAAATAGGGGCCTATTTTAAATCCAGAACCCGGTATTCCCCCGGCTCGAGGCTGCCGCTGAACCCGGCCTGCGGGACATCGGCGCGGGTCCCGTTCCAGGTCACGTTCCCTATCACGGCCCGCCGCATTCCGGGCTTGGCCTTCGATCTGAGGATGTAGCCGGCCCAGGCCTGGCCGGGGGCCGGCCAGAGCGGCTCGATATCGTAGTCGCCCAGCTCGGCGCGCAGTTTCGCGGACAGCGCCAGCACGTCCTGGTAGACCTTTTTAATTTGGGGGTCGCCGCCGGTCCAATCCACCTCGGCGGGCACGCTGAAAGGCAGGGGCTTATGTTCCGTCGGCACCGCGGCGTCATAGCCGATCTCGGCGCCCGAATACAGCATGACGGAACCGGGATAAAGCAGGGTCAGGGCCAGCGCCGCGGGCAGGCGGCGACCATAGATCTTCTCCGGGGCGGGCTCGTCGTGGTTGCCGATGAACATGACTGAACCGGCGCCGCCCGCCTGCCAGGCCAGGAAAGCCGCGCGGTTCAGCGCGCTCTGCACCTGGTAAGCGTTGCCGCTCTCGGTGGAATTGTACCAGCCGGTCTGCCCTTCCGGCCTGGCGTCCTCCTGCTTGCTGTAGATGGTATCGAAGCCGCAGGCCCCGAGGTCTTCCTGGTAGGCGTAGGCCTCCGCCATGAAGGCGGCCGAGGGCTTGGCGGCTTTTACCGTCCAGATAAGCTGGCGGTAGAACTCGTCGCGCGGCATGCTCTTCTTCCAGGTCCGGGAGAAAACGTTGTTCAGGGCCAGGTAAGCCATGTCCACGCGGAAGCCGTCCACGTCGAACTTGGTCACCCACCCCTTGACCGTGTCGGTCATCCGGTCGCGCAGGGCCCTGTTGGAATAGTTGATCTGGGCGGTATCTATCCAGCTGGAGACCCCGCTGCCGTATTCGAAGCCGCCGTGGTGCACGCAATACTTGCCGCCGTTCCAGAAGCTCTCGAAATAGCCGTCCCCGGGGCAGGGGCTGTCGGAGCGGAAACTGACGAAATAGTCCGGGTTCTCGGCGAGCAGCTTCGAATCGAGCGAAGTGTGGTTCACTACGAAATCCACGATGACTTTAAGCCCGGCCTGGTGCGCTTTCTTAACGAAGTTCCGAAAATCCTCTTCGGTCCCCAGGTCGGGGTTGACCGTGCCGTGGTCGCTGATGGAATAAGGCGAGCCGCCGCCGGTGCCGGTCTGCCCCCTCACGCCTATCGGCAGGATGCCCATAGGCCACACCGCGTCGAACCCCATGCGCTTTATGACGTCGAAATCCGAGGCCCGGAAGTCGCGGAAGAAAAGGGTTCTGGCGGGATCTGAAGGGGACTTGAAACCGGAGGCCGAGCGGCGGCCGTCCAGGTTATAGGCGCGCGGGAAAAGCTCGTAGATGCGGGCTTTCTTGGCCCACGCCGCGCCGTCGTACCGCACCATGTTCGCCTGCAGGCCGGTGACGTAAGTCTCCAGCATGGCGTTCAGGCGGGCGTTCTTCTCGCTGTCCGGCAGCTGGGAATTCTTAAGGTCCGTGAGCGCCGCGCGCAATTCGCCGGTCCAGGCCGTCGGGGCCAGCAGGGCGTCGAGATAAAGGAAATAATCGTTGAGCTGCCCGGAGAAAGCCGCCGCGCCGTATTTTCCCTCCAGCTCTTTTTTCGTCCAGAGAAAGCCTTCAAGGCCCACGCTCTGGGCCTGGGCGGTCCAGCCCTCCCCGGCGTTCTTGAACATGAAATGGCGGAGCTTGGGGTTGGGACCGTCCCAGCCCCCGGTCGAAAGGACTTCTTTCATCTGCCTGAGGAAATCGGAATTAGCGTCGCGCGGGCTTACGGAGTAGGTCCCTTCCGGCGGCGGCAGCGGCAGGTTCCCGTCGAATAGCGCCGCCGCGTTCTCCCGTTCGGCTTCAAGGCCGGCAGCGAGAACTACCGGCGGCAGGGCCGGCAGCAGCAGGACGAGAGCACTTAATAGAAGTCGGTATAACCGCATTAGACAAGTTATACCTCGCGGGAAGCCGGGGGACAAGGGCAATAAGGGCCCAGGTTTTTACCCGAAAGGCCTAAAGCCCCCGGCCGCGCATCTTTGGCTTACGGCTGCGGGGCGTTTTCGCCCTCTTCCTTCAGCAAGCGCAGCGCCAGCGAGTAGGTTATGAAACCGAAGAGCATGATCAGCAGGACTCCGGAGACAACTACCCTCCAGGCCCACAATGACGTTTTGCGGACGGGCACATCACCGGAATCCATGATCTCGTAGATCCACCATTTCGAGCCGCCCACGTTGGAGACCGAGACCAGCAGGACCCGGCCGCGGAAATAGACCTCGCTGGCGTAATTCGGGATGTCGCGCTCGGCGGCCATGGACAGCAGCTTTATGACCTCGGCGGGAGCTTTCAGGCCGGGCTTTATGATGGACATGCTCATCGAGTCGGCGATCACCTGCCCGCCCATATCCACAAGCCCGAAATTCCCGTAGGAATTGCGGCCCATAAGCCGCACCACCTCGCCCACGTAGGCCAGGCTGAGCCTGCCGGCCAGGTAATAAAGCGCCTGCCCGTTCTTCATGACCGGTTCGGCCAGCACCAGCGCCGGGGGCGTGTACTCCCCGTATTCTACGGCGCCGGCCGGCGACAGGGTCTGCTTCGCTTCGGAGAAGATGGGGCTTTTGGAATATTCCAGGCGCGATTTAACGCTTCTCTCGGCGGTATAGCGGGCCAGCTCGGAGCCCGACGGGCCCAGCAGCGCCAGCTCGGAATAGATGAACGGGTTGGCCTTCACCCTGCCGGCCAGCTCCTCTTTCAGCGCCCCGGCGGCGGCCTTGCTCCCCGCCAGCCTGGACAGGCTGTAGTTCAAATTCAGCACGTCGGAAATTATCCCGGCGCCGGTAGTGGTGCGCAGTTCGAGATAGCTCAGCGTGTCTTTTTTCTGCAGCTCCGCCTCGCCGTAGATGAAATGCCTGCTCAGGATCAGGAACGGCACCAGGAAAAGACCTATCACCGCGGCGATGAACTTGTATTTGTTGTTTCCAGTCATTTGTGCGTCATCCTTGCTTTTTAGATATTTTCCGGTCGCGCTTGTACGCCGCGTCTTTTTCCGCCACCCACTTGTCCGCGCTCGCCTCGGCCCACGAAAGCGTCTCATGCGCGCCCAGCCCGGCCAGGGCGCAAAGCGCCCAGAGGGCCCAGAGATAATACCGCAGTTCTATCCCGCCGGTGGCGGGCACCTGCGTTATGGCCGCCAGGGGCAGCACCGGCAGGACGGCCGCGGCCAGGAAGAAAAGCAGCCGGTCTTTTTTCAGGGTGAAAGCGGCGTAACACCCGAGGAAGACCAGCACCAGCAGGATCCTGTAATAGAGGGTGCGCGGGAGTTCGTAGCCCAGGCTGCGCCCGAGCCCCCTGAAAGCGTCGCGCGCGGCGCCGGCGGGCCCGTGGCGGAAAACAAAAGCGGCGACGCCCAGCGGGCCCGAGGGCGCGCCTTCCCAGGACCCGTAAGCGTACTTTTCCACGTTGGCCCAGCGGCGCAGGCTGAGCTCCTGGGCGTACAAAAGATTCCCGTACTGCGCGCGCTGGTAAAGGGCGTAAGGCAGCGCCAGCACCAGGGCCAGGCCGAGCGACAGGCCCGCGCCTTTAAGGCCGAAGCTTTTGCGCCTGACGGCCCACGACAACCCGGCTATGATCAGCAGCGCCCAGGCCGCGTCCAGCCTGCTCAGGCAGGCGAGCCCGCCGTAAAGCCCGGCAAGCAGCGCGGCCCGGAGCGTGGGTTCAGGGGAGTCGAAGTAATGCCAGAAAAGCAGCAGGAAGAACAGGGCGTAAAGGTGCGAGCCGCCCTGCATCGCGTAAAAGCACATGTACGGGTTCGCCGCCAGGAAAAGCGCCGCCAGGACCGCGCAGCGCCCGCCGTAGCGCGACCACAGCACGAAGAGCGTCAGCAGGACCACGGCCGCGAACACCGCCAGGCCCTCCGCCCTGAGCGCGGCGTCCGGGTCGGCGCCGGCCTTCATGGCCAGCTTGAGCGCGAAGACCGGCAGCGGCTCAGCCATGCCGGAATCGTAAAAGAAAGAGGAGTTCATGGCCAGCAGGGAGCGCGAAGCGGCTTCCCGCAGGGGCTCATGCCTGTAGACCTTCCAGGAGGCCGCGACGCTGTAAAGCAGGGCCACGCACATAAGCAGGGTGAACAGGCCCAGAAAAACGCGCGGCCGGTCCAGTTTAGAAAGCTTCTCAGTGAACTTATCCATTTACGGTTTTTGGAATCCCCTCTTAATATTAGTAGTATATAAAACAACTGAGCCGTCCGGATAAGGGAATTTATGCGCGAAATAACACTGGAATTCAAGAAGATCGTAGGCGAGGGCAAGGCCCTGGGCCGCAGCGAGGGCAAGGTGGTGTTCTGCTACGGCGTGCTGCCGGAAGAAACCGCCCGCGTCAACGTCACTTTCGAAAAAAAGAATTTCGCCGAGGCGGACCTCCTCGAGATAATAAAGCCGTCCCCGAAGCGCGTGGCCCCGAAAGAGGACCATTACCTCAGCTGCTCCCCCTGGCAGGTGATGGACTACGAATTCCAGTGCGAGACCAAGAAAGGCCTTATCGAGGACCTGCTTTACCAGACTACCAAGGAAACCATCCGCCTGGACAAGTTCTACGCCGCGGGCAAGACCTTCGGCTACCGTACCAAGATAGAATACAGTTTCACCGGGGAGCCGGGGAACCTGTCCTTCGCCTTCCACAAGCGCGGCAACTACCGCGAGAAATACATCCTGGCCGAAGGCTGCGCGCTGATCAGCCCGGAGACCAACGCCGCCGCGCTCCGGGTGCTTAAAATACTGAACGACCTGAAGCTTTCCACCGCCGACCTTAAGACGCTGATAATCCGCGAAGCCAAGAACCCCGGCTCCCGCGTAGCCGCGCTGTTCATGAAGCGGCAGGACATCGTCCTGCCCGAGATGAACATAGAAGGCCTGGACGGCTTCCTGGCCATCTATTCGAACCCGATAAGCTCGATGAGCCAGGTCGACGGGATAGTGAACTCCTGGGGCAACGACTTCGTCACCGAGGAGATACTCGGGAGCAAGTTCTCCTACGGCTTCGACTGCTTCTTCCAGAACAATATAGAGCTGTTCGCCGAAGCGCTCAAGGAAATACGTGGCGCCGCCTTCAAGTGCGGCAAACTGGTGGACCTGTACTCGGGCGTGGGCGTGATAGGGCTTACGCTGCGGGACCTGGCGGACAAGGTGCTCGCCGTAGAATCCTCTGCCAACTCGGCGAAGTACGCCGCGCTGAACGCCTCGGCCAACGGCGCTTCCAATTTCGAGATGGTCTGCTCGCTTTCGGAGAAGACCCAGGACGACCTGTTCGAAGGCACGGACATACTGGTGCTGGACCCGCCGCGCGCGGGCCTGCACAATAAAGTGATAAAGCGGATAATGGAAATACTGCCGAAGAGAATAATCTACCTGTCCTGCAACCCCATCACGCAGGGCCGCGACGCGGCTTTCTTCATGGAGAAATACAAGATAATCCGCGCCGCCGGCTTCGACTTCTACCCCAACACCCCCCACGCCGAAACCCTGCTGGTCTTCGAGCGGGAGTAGCGGGGCCCCCGCCCCGCGGCTTAATAAATAGTGCGCCAGGCGTAGGCGTTGGCCGCGTCTTTCGCGCAGACCTCCACGGCGTCCTTCACGCCGGCGCCGCTTTGAGTAACCCAGAACATACCCCGGTAGGCCACAGCGCAAGTCGGTTTGCCTGCCGTAGTGTTCACCTTCACGCCGCCTCCCACTTCCACGCTGCCTTCGAAGCGGTTGGTCGAACTTGCTCCTTCGGAATATATGTTATAGCCGGTGCCGAACCCGGTCTGGTTCTTTACATAAAGCCCGTAGTTGCTGGTGATCGCGCCGCCCGTCAAGTTAGGCGCTTCCACGATTATGCCGTAGTTATTCGTAACCGTTCCTGCGCTCTGCTCGTTCTGCACGTACAAGCCGTAAGAATTCTGGACGATCCCCGAAGTGTTGGCCCAGGCCCCGGTCCGCACGCCTATCAGCGTGGGGAAATTGTACGCGTTGGGCGCGGTAGGCGGCGGTTCTCCTATTCCGCCGCGGAAGAATCCCCCTATCGCCATTTCGCTGCCGCCTTTATGCCCGGCAGGATTTACCAGGCCCATGCTGACGACCCCGACATTCAAAAACGGATCGATATCCGCTTCCGGAAAGATCCCCATGACCGTCGCGAGGATGTTGGTAGATACCCCGGACCAGTTGCCCACCGCCAGGCCCGAATCTATGGCAGCCGTGCGCGCGTCCAGCTGGTTGGTTATCTGCGCGTTGTCCAGAATGGCGCCGTAGCCCTGGAGCACTCCGGAAGCCGTCATTGAAGAGACCTCGGTCCCCGCTTCATTGCGCCAGATCTGGATACGCGTGTTGGTTACTATCGCCTGCACGTCCAGCGGCGCCTGGCCGGTCACACGGCCGATAGCCGCGCTGCTGAGGTTGACGATAGAGCCGGCCCCGGCGTTGGGGTTGGCGGCCAGGATCCCCGCCAGCGAACTTGCCCCGCCGCCGGTCACCGCTACTCCGTCGATATAGAACTTGGCGCCAGACGCCAGGTTCACATTGGTGGAAATCGCTATTCCGCCGTAAAGCCCGGCAGCTGGAGAAAGCGTCTCATTGTTGCTAAGCCGCACGCCCGTCCCCACGCCAAGCTCACCGATAACGGTCATACTGGCTGAGGTTATCCCCGTGGTTGCGGTTATGGAAGCGACATTTACCAGGCTGAAGTTGTTGAGGTTCATGTCCCGCGCGGCCGTGACCTTGGCGTAGCCCGCCGTCTGGTGGTCGCCCCAGCCGTAAGTCGTATCCCAATGAGCTTTGTCGTCCACCCCTATCAAGTGAGCGGGATGCGCCATGAATATCGGGTCAGACTCGACAGGCAAGCCCCTCAGCCCCGAAGTTTCGGCATAGATCACGCCCGAGGCCGTCATCGAGGCCTGTATGACTCCGGCGGAGTTGCGCCAGATCTGCGCGTAGAGGTCCCCGCTGTCCGGCTGCACGTCCAGCCGCGTCGCGGCCGACAGGATGCCTATGCCGACATTGCTGCTGATATTGACCGACAGCCCGCCGCCGGCGCCGGGGCCGTAAGAGATCCAGTTCCCGCCGGTCTGCAGGTTCTGCGTCATTTTGTGGTTCCCGAGGTTATCCAGCCCGTCAGCGCTTCCGCAGGGGCCCGCCGCCAGGCTAAGCTTTCCATCTTCGTCGGCGTACACGCAATTAGGACCGGTGCCCGACAGGCTGGTGCTCATTATACTTCCCGCCACATCCAGGCTTGCGCGCGGCAGAGCCGTATTCACGCCCAGGCTGCCTTTCATGACCAGCACGTTGGTGCTGAACACTACCCCCACGCCCGCGCTGGTTACTGAACTGACCGTGATCGTAGAAACGCTGGCGATATCGAAAGAGGACATGTTCAGGTTCTGCGTGGCGGTATGATTGCCCATGCCGTCCGGGGAACTGATAACCCCGGTCAGCTGCGAACCGTCGCCGTAGAACCTGGTGGCGTGGACTCCGCCGGCGCCGGTCATGCGGATGACGGTATAGCCGCCGGTGGAGATCGCCACCATGTCGCCGGCGTAGCCGGCCGCCGAGGAGATATGCAGGCTGACCGCCGGCACGGCGGGCCCTATGCCCACCATCCCGGCCGCGACCCTGAGCCCTGAGGAAATGTACACGCCCGGCAAAGAGCCGTTAACGGCGGTAAAAGCGGCGGTCGAGGAGAAGGTATTCGAACCGGTGAAAGTCTGCGTGGAATGACGCAGCGCGACATTGGCGGAAAGCAGCGCGTCGGTCAGGGTTCCCGAGTTGATATTGGAGGCGCTCAGGCCCGTCAGCAGCGAGCCGTCGCCGTAATACCTGGCGGCCGAGGAGTACCCGACGATATAAACGTTGGAGGAAACCCGCAGCCCGGCGAAACCGGCGGAGGAGTCGGAGGAGATCTCTACGACGGGGTTAAGCGCCAGCCTGGCCGCGCCCACTCCGGACGCGCCGGCCACGGTGGCGCTGGAGTAAGTGGTGAACTGGCCGTTCACGGTTATGGAACCTGCGTCGACAATTGGGAAATTCGCCATCCTGAGCGTGGTGGTGGCGATATGGTTGCCCAGGTTGTCCGCCCCTACGGGCAGGTTGCGCAGCTTCGAACCGTCGGCCCAGAGCACGCCGGCAATGGTCATGGAAGCCCGCACCACTCCCGAAGTGTCGCGCCAGGTCTGCGCGGGATTGAGCGCGGAACCCTGCACGTCGAGCCGCGCGCTGGCGACGTCTGTGATAAGACCTCCGATAGAAACGTTGCCCGAAGGATCTATGCGGATGCCCTTGGCCGTCCCGTCGGGGCTTATCCAGTTGTTCCCGGTCGCCAGGTTGGTGACCATTATGTGGTTGCCCATATTATCCAGACCGGTCGCGCTTCCGCAGGCGTCCCCGGCCAGGTACAGCTTGCCTGTATTATCGGCGGTAACGCACCTGGTGCCGGAACCGGACAAGCTTGAGCTCATTATGCTTCCGTTCACGTCCAGACTTTGCTGGGGCGTAGCCGTATTAACGCCCAGCCTGCCTTTCATAACCAGCACATTCGTGCTGAACACCACGCCCACGCCGGCGCTGGTCACCGAACTGAGCGTGATAGTGGAAACGCCGACGATATCTTTACCTGACATGTTCAGGTTCTGCGTGGCGATATGGCTGCCGAGGTTATCCGACCCCGCAGGCAGGTTGCGCAGCTTGGAGGCGTCCGCGTAAAGATAGCCGGCAGCGGACATCGAGGCAACGGCTAAGCCGCCGGAATCGCGCCAGATCTGCGCATAGGGATCCGCGCCCTGGACCTGCACGTCCAGAATTGCCGCCGCGCCGCTCAGCCCCACGCCCACTTTGCCGGCCGCGCTTACCGTCAGGCCCTTCGAGGTGGTGTCGCCTGAGATCCACTTGCCGTTCGTGTTCAGGTTCTGAGCCATGATATGGTTGCCCATATTATCGTTGCCGGCAACCGTTCCGCAGGGACTTCCGGTCAGGAAAAGCTTGCCCGTAATATTGGCGGATACGCAGCTATCCGTGAAGCCTGACAGGCTTGAACTCATGATATTCCCGTTCACGTCCAGGCTCTCCAGGGGCAGGGCCGTATTTACGCCCAGGCGCCCGTTCATAAGCAGAACATTGGTGCTGAATACCACCCCGGCTCCGGAGCTGGTAACGGAACTGAGCGTGAGAGTGGAAACCGCGATTATGTCTTTGCCCGACATGTTCAGGTTCTGGGTGGCCGTGTGATTGCCCAGGTCGTCCGGCGAACTGATAACCCCGGTCAGGGCGGAACCATCGCCGTAAAATTTGGCGGCCGAGGAAAAACCGACTATATAGACGTTGGAGGACACCCGCAGCCCGGCGAACCCGGCCGAAGCGGCGGACGAGAGCTCCACATTGGGATTAAGGCTAAGCCTGGCCGCGCCCACTCCGAGGGCGCCATTCACGGTGACGGAGGCCACGTTAAGTATCTGGTTCCCGCCCATATCTACGGTCTTGGTGGCGGTATGGTTGCCGAAGCTGTCGCCGCCCACAGGCAGGTTGCTCATCTTGGAAGCGTCGGCGTAAAGCACGCCGCCGGTCGTCATAGAGGCCTTTATAACCCCCCCGGCATCGCGCCAGATCTGCGTAAAGGTGTCCGCGCCGATAGCCTGCACATCCAGGCTGGCGGCCGCGCCGGGGAGCCCTACGCCCACTTTCCCGGCGACGCTTACCGTCAACCCTTTTCCTGAGGCATCGCCCGAGACCCACTTGCCGTTGGTGTTCAGGTTCGTGGTCATCGTATGGTTGCCCATGTTATCCAGCCCGGCCGCGCTTCCGCATGCGTCGCCGGCCAAGTAAAGCTTGCCCGTGTTATCGGCGGTCACGCACTTGTCGCCCGAGCCTGCCAGGCTTGAACTCATGATGTTCCCGTTCACGTCCAGGCTGTCGCGGGGCAGAGCGGTATTCACGCCCAGCCGACCCTGCATAACAAGGACATTGGTGCTGAAGACCACTCCCGCGCCTGAGCTGGTTATGGAACTGACCGTGATAGTGGAGACGCTGGTGATGTCGAAAGAGGCCATGTTCAGGGCCTTGTTGGCGGTTCCGCCGGCCCGGACATTGCGCAGCTGCGACCCGTCGGCGTAAAACGCGCCCGAGACGGTCATCGAAGCCTGTATGGTCCCGAAACTATCCCGCCACAGCTGTATATTATTGCCGCTGGCCCCGTGCAGGTCCAGCCCGGCGAGCCCGGCCGCCTGGCCTATCCCGACGTGCCCCGCCGCGTCCATATTCAGCCCGCTGCTGGGGGAGCCGTCGTAGGAGATCCAGTTGGCGCCTGTCGCCAGGTTCGTCGTCATTATGTGGTTGCCCAGGTTGTCCATGCCGACCACTCCGGACAAACCCGAGCCGTCGCCGTAATATTTGGCGTTCGGCCCAAGGAAGACATGGGTCGTGATATAAATGCCGCCGTAGTCGGAAGACAGGGCCCCGGAGATCTCGACGTTCGGATTAAGGGTCAGCTTGGCCGCGCCTATTCCCTGCCCGCCGGTCACGGTGAGCGAGGAGACTTTGATTATCTGGTAATCGTTCATGTTCAGGGTTTTGGTGGCGATATGGCTGCCCATGCTGTCATGAACGCCGCCGAGCATCGAGCCGTCGCCGTAATACTGGGCCCCGCCGGGCAGGAACACGTTCCCCGAAATATAGACGCCGCCCTTGTTCGCCGCGGAAGCCGAGGCTATCTCGACTCCGGAATTAAGGTTCAGTTTCGCCGCGTACAGCCCCAGCGGCCCGGCTACGATGATGCTCGAATTGGAGGTTATCGAATTGCTGGCGGTGATGGAAGAAACATTGACCAGGTTGAAAGTGTTCAGGTTCAGGTTCTGGGTGGCGGTATGATTACCCAGATTGTCGGCGCCGGCCGGCAGGTTGGTCAGCTGCGAACCGTCGGCGTAAAGCAAGCCCGCCGCGGTCATGGTGGCCTTCACCACGCCGGCCGAATTCCGCCAGAACTGGACGTTCGGATCGAGGTTAACGGCCTTTACGTCCAGTTTCGTCGCGGGGTTGAGGGTTCCCATTCCGGTGTTGCCCTGAACCGATACCACGACGTTCTGCCCGCTGACGGCCCAGCCCGGGGAGCTGTACTGAGACGTGCCGTCGGCAAAAATAATGCCCTTGGTCCCGGAGGCGTCGGAAAACTTCAGGTCGCCGCCGTTTATGACGAAGGTGCCGGTGGAAGACTCGGCGGTCTTGGAATGGAGGGAATAGACGGAGGAGAAGAGAGGCTCCGCGGGCAGCCAGTCGACGCCCAGCCTCATCTGAACGTAAGGGGTGATCTCTTTCCAAACAATGCTGTCGAAAGTCGACTCATTGGGCGAGCCGAGCGGGTAGCGGAAAAGGCCGGTCGAAACCACCACGTCGGTGGAACCGGAGTTCCAGTAGGAAACGGAGGCGTCCGCGTTGGTTATGCGGAACTCCATCTGGGTGGTGCCGCTGAAAAGCACGCCGTTCTTCCTGAGCGTGCCCTGGTAGCTGACACGGCCGGGAGAGGCGGCGAAAACGGCAGCCCCGGTAACAAGCAATAAAGCCAGCGCGGCCGCGGCCGCAATTCCATGTTTGATCTTCACAAGCTCACCTCTCGTCGTCCGTCGCCACACCGGCTCTCTTTTTGGCCAGCGCCCAGAAAAAGAGCGCTTCTTCGTTATTCCTGTCAAAGGTCACCGCTTCGTCGAAATATTTAAGGGAGGACGCATAGCGCTTCTTTTCGTAAAGGTCCATGGCGGTCCTGATATTTTCGTGCTGTTTGGCCAGTTCCCGTTCGAGACGCCTGAACCGCTCCGCTTTCTTCAGCTCTTTCTCGGCGGCGGTGGTATCCGGCGCCCCGCCGTATTCCTGCATCGCCGCGACCCTGGAAAACTGCAGGGCGGCCAGCGTGCGCTCGTCTATGGTGTCGCGCCCCATCACCAGGGTCGGGTACGTATTTTTTATGACCCTGTAAAATATGCCCTTGATCCTGTCCCCGGCTTCGAGCAGGTCCGCCCTGTTATCGGAATAGACCGGGAAAGTCTCGAGCAGGTGCTCATAGGCGGCCACCGCTTCCTTCACGGAATCCGCGTGGGAAGCCAGCGAACAGGCCCTTGAAAAATCCTTTTTCCAGGCGTCGAACCGCGCTTTTTTGGCCGCGCGCATCTCCATTATTTTCGCCCGGTCCTGCCCCATGCCCGACAGCAGCGCGTCCCGCTCCGCGGCGGCCGCGCGCCTTTCCTTCTCTACCGCGAGGGCCGTAGCCGCCCGCAGTTCCTTCCTGGCCGCCTCGTCGGAAGGATCGGCTATCACCCGGTCCATAAGCTTCAATATCCGGCCGCGCGCGTCTTCGGCGGCCGGCCTGGGAACGGCGGTTTTCGCGCCGGTCTCCCCCCCGCGTACCGCGGGCTGGGCGGCCGCCGGCTGGAGCGCGGCCAGGGCGAGCGCCAGGAGAAGGGCCATTATTTAGAGACCTCCACCAGGCCCCGCGCCTTGCGCATGAGTTCGAGCGCCTCTTTATACCCCGGGTCCAGGGTAAGGGCCGCATTGAGTTCCAGCACGGCCTCGTAGTAGCGGCTTTCCTGCATCAGGACGCGTGCCAGCTCGGTCTTCTGCCGGGCCTGCTCCTGCTCCCGGGTCAGGTACCTGGTGACTTCCACCGGCTTGTCGAATTTATAGGACAGGCTGAACCTGTGGGCCAGCCCGAACTTGCCGTAAGCGGAAAGGGAATAATCGAACTGCAGCAGCTTCATGATCACGCCGCCGCCCAGCCGCAGGCCCCCGCCCAGGTCCTCGCCGGAGATATAACCGGCGCGCAGCGCCAGGATGCGCCAGACCTGGTATTCGGCGCCCGCGCAGATAACGCCGCCGGTATCCCTGGGCTTTTTCCAGTCCAGGGAGAAAGTGATGGGGTCGCCGGCGACCACCGTGATGTAAGAAGCCCCGGCGCGGATCACCGTGGGCGCGGCGTCCTTCTCCGAGTCGAATTTAAAACCGCCTCCGAGCGACTGCGCGGAAAGGCCCAGGCCCAGCACCCCGCCCCTGACCCTCGTTATCCAAAGGCCGCCGAGGTCGAAAAGCGCCGCTCCGGACGAGACCGTATCCAGTTTTTCCCTGGCGTACTTAACGGTGCCGCCCGCGAAGAAGCCGGAGCGCCTGTCCTGGAAAGGACCGCCGAGCCTGGCCGCGTAGCTTACTCCCGCGGCCATGTCGCCGGCCTCTACCTTACCGGCCGGGTCCCCTGAATTATTGTAGCCGTCTATAGAAGGAACGCTCAGCAGGGAGAGCGAGCCGGCCAGGACGCCGCGGCCGTTGTCGAGAGGGTGGGCGTAAGCCGCCTGCTGGGAAGTTATCCCTTCGAGCCAGGAGTTGTAGGTGAAAGCCGCTTCCTTGTAGCCGGTGCGCGCGAGCGAGGCCGGGTTAAGCGCCAGCGCCCCGAGAAGGTCGCCGTAGCCGCCCGCGCCGGACTCGCCCATGCCCACGGCCCTGGGACTCTGCACTATGCGCAGGAATTCCCCGCCCGAAGTGCCGGCTCCCGCGAACGAAGCTACGGGCAGGAGCGCCGGCTGCGCGAGGCAGGCGGCTGCTAAAAATTTAAGAAGGATCCTGTTTTTCATTTTTCAGCCGAGCCTTACTTTATCACGACAAGTTTGCCGGTCTTGCGGTTCTTTCCCGCGGTTATCTCCCACAGGTAAACGCCGCTGGCCACGGTCTGGCCGTCCTTGTTCTTTACGTCCCAGGCGAGGGTCGGCGGCGTCACGGGAAGTTCGCGCACCAGCGCGCCGCTGATCGTGTAGATCTTTATTTTGCCGGAGACCGGCAGGTTGGTGAAGGTGATGCCCTGCGTCCAGGTACCGTACCTGGCCGGGTTGCCGGCGTTGGGCCTGAAAGGCACCGGGTAGGCGTAAACGGGGTCTACGTCCATATCCGGCAGGGCCAGCAGGGCGTAGCTGGAGAAATGGGAGACCGGCTGGGACACCCGCTTGGCGCCCGTATCCAGGACGGCCCCGGTCTGCTTCACCCAGCTGCCGCGCTCCTCGTCGAGGTGCCAGACCGCGAGGTTCGCGGCCTGAAGCCTCGAGACCGAGCCGGAGAGTATCCCGTTCGCGTCGGCGTCGTAGGGCAGGGTCACCACGCAGGCGGAATTGGGCTGAACAGGGTTGCCCGAGGAGTCGAAAGGCTGCACCTTGACGGTACTGACGAACTCCGGGGAGCCGGGAAGCGTGGCGAGCTTGGCGTTCGCCGAAACTATCTCCGGGGTAGTAGAGCTGGTGGAGAGGGTTATGTAGAAATCCTGGGAATAGGCGTTGGCCGGGATGGTCACCCGCACCCTGCGGTCCGAGAAAGCCATCACCGTATTGTCCGCCTGGTAATCCCTCAGCACGGAAAAATAGACGGTGGTCGCAGCCGAGACGGGGGAGCCGTTGATATCCACGATGGACGAGGAAAAAGACACGGCGAACACGCTGCCCTTCGGCCAGTTGTCCGAAGGAAGTATCACCAGTTTCTGCCCCGAGTAACTGACCGTGACCGGCCAGCTGTTTTCATTGACCTCGGTGCCCGAGCTCGTATAGACCCGAGTGACGGTCAGCCTGGGGCTGGAGAGCGCCGGGGAGATCTCTTCGGAAAAACGGAGATCGACGCCCTCGCCCGGGGGCTGCCCCCAGAGCGCGCCGTCCAGGGGCCGGCCGGAGACGGATTCGAACCCGGCGAGACCCTGGTTCACCATATTGGCGGGAATAAGCGAAAGGTAGCCGGACCAGACCGAATCGGGAGCGGAGCTCATTTCCTGCGGGCTGGCGCAGGCCTCTCCCACCGTATAGGAAAGTTCGTAAGAGCCGCCGACGGTATTGGTCGCGGCGTAGACTACGGCCAGGGGGGCCTCGGAATAGCGGATGTTTTCCCAGGCGCAATGAGCCGGGACCGGCAACAGGGCCGAAGCGGACAACAGTGAGGCTGCGATAAGTTTGCGTATCATCTTTTAAGTTATAGAGCCGTGCCTGGCGAACCAGGCGGTTCGCGGCACCACTGATATTATATAACACGCACATACGTTGCGTATGTACAATTTGTTACATAACGCATGTATACTTCGCTACATAACATGCGCCTTATCTGTTCAATGTTTTTTCCGCGTTCGGGAGGTTTTCGGTCGCCTGCCGGGAAAAAAGCCCCGCCTCATAGGCCAGGGGCTTGTTCCGTATGCGTTCTACCAGCCCTTTGGCGAGCTGGCCGAACAGCCCCCCCGCCAGGCTTTTAGGCGTCTTCACTTTCACAACGCTTTCTTCGTAAGAGAGCTCCGGCCCGGCCGCGGACCAGACCCTGACGGAGCCTTTCACCATGCGCCGGTTATAAACCCCGGCTATGATCTCGCCGAAATCGGTTATGTCGCCGTACACCAGGCGCCCCGCGCCCAGCCAGGCCGCGATGTTCTCCGGCTTCGCCGCGGCCAGTTGGCCGCCCTGGCTGAAGCCGTGCCGGCGAAGCGCTTCATCCGTCTCCTCAGGGGTTAAAAGGTCGTAGCCGCCGGCCTTCAGGCTCTCATAGACCAGCTGGCGCACCAGCGGCGGGCCGTCCATGCTGGTGGTCTCGTCGGAGAAAGGCAGCACCGCCGTCCTTTCCCGGAACCACTTCCCGTCGCAGCCGGCGGCGGCCCGGGTGGAAGAGACAAGTTCCAGGTCGCGGTAGATCTCCCCCCAGCGAACGGGCGCGGCCTCCTTGTCCCCGTCGGCCAGCGCCTGCGCGCGCCGGTAGCGGGCTTCGGCCCCGGCATAATCTTTCTTCAGCTCCGCGGAAACGCCCAGGTCCAGGAAATCCCTCCAGTCGCCGCCTGCGGCGGCGCGCCTGAGCCAGATCTCCTCCGCCTTATCCCAGCTGTTCCGCCGGGCCAGCAGCCCCGCCTCCTCGGAGTCCTTGTCCCCCTTTTTCCTGAAAACGGGCCTGAAGCGGTCCACCGGGCGCCCGGCGTAGCGCGCCGCCAGTTTAGCGGCGACGGCGCCGAAAAGGTTGCCCTCGTTATCGGCGTACCAGTCGCCGGCGTCCTTCGAAGCGTCGAAGCGGTCCTCGGTCCGCGAAAAAGTGTCCGCCCAGGAATCGAGCAGCTCCATGGAAGGCCAGGCGTACAACTTTACTTCGGCGGACATGGAGGCGGAATAGACCCAGACCTTGCTCTTCACGGTCTGCTTCTGTTTTTTTTTGTCGTAATAGACGGAAGAGCGGTCCTCCTTCCGGGTGGAGACGGAAGGCTGGTTCACCGTCACGGACAAAAGTCCGGCGGGTTTTATCAAAGCCAGAAAGGGATCGGCGGCGCCGGACTTGTCCACGCGCCAGGCGCAGACTTTGGCTCCGGGGCGGGCGAGCGACCGGGCGGCGCGCCGGGCCAGTTCCGAGGGCTTGAAATCGAGCGGGGACTGCTTAAGCAGGGCCGCGGCCAGGGACCCGAGCGCGTTCTCTTCGGCCGGAGGCTTCGTCCGTACCGTAACGTAGAGGGCCGACAGCGCGGGCCCGGCGGCGGAGGCCCCGGGCATATCCGGCAGCTGGTAGGGAACCCGGACCGAAAAATAACTGCCGCAGCCGGCCAGCCCGGCCAGCAGCGCGAGGGCGCAAAGTTTTTTCATTTTTTCAGTTTCGAGACTTCACGGGTGCCGGTCACTTTTTCGACCCCGGTAAGGCCTTCCACGTAGGCGTTGTAGCGCGTCTGCACCGGTTTTTCCGGGCCGAGCCCGGCGGGGTCCAGGGTGCTCTGCATGAAGCCGGCATTCACCGGGAACGCGGTGACCAGGTAAGCCTGCCCGGCCGCCGAATCGTAGACGGAATACACCAGCAGGTGGGTATTTCCGCCGGAGCTTTTCTTGAACGGCACGAAGTCGGTGCGCAAGGCCACCGTGCGCCCGCCGGGCAGCGCCACGGTTTCGGTGAGGCGCGTCCTGGCGGTCTTGCGCGAAATGAAAGCCCTCTCGGCGGAAGCGCAGCCGGAGGAGACTTTTTTCAGCAGGGCCAGCGCGGCCGGGTCGTCTTTAAGCGAGATCCCGCCGGCGAGGCAGGTGACATTGGCCAGCAGCGTCCCCTTCGAAGGAGAAGGCCCGGCCGAACCCCGGGGCAGGCCGAGGCCGTCTTCGATGTCGGGCCGCACCCAGCGGGCGCGCTTGAAGCCGAACTTGGTCTGGAGCAGGCTGAAAAGGTAGCCGTAGGTATGCTCAAGGCCGGCGTGCATGAGCCTTCCGCGGGGCTGAGCCGCCCCGCCCCGGGCCGCGATGAACCCCAGTATCCGCGGATCCACGATCTCGCCGTTGGCGAGCTCGTCGTAATTTATGCTCTCGCCCCAGAGTTTCAGCACCGCGGGGTTGGCGCGGGCCGAGTCGAGCTGCTTGAGTATCCCGGGGACATGGGCTTTAAAAAGAGGCTCAAGCCCGGCGTCCTGGCCGGTCGCCCCGTTCATCAGGCGGGCGGCGCCCGCCCAGGGGCAGTCTTCAGGTTTTTCCTGCGAGTCCTTTTGCGGGCACTCGAAGGAAAAAGCGAAGACGGGGAGCAGCAGGAGCGCGGCTAAAAGGGCGTATTTTCTCATCAGGCGGGAATTCCGAAGTCGGAGCGGCTTACCGTGTAATAGCGCGTACCGCAAGGGTAGCCGGGATAGGGCCCGCCGCAATCGGCGGCCTTCCCGTCGGCGGGGGCGGTGCTCGTATTTACCGAGTTAGCCAGGTCCTGCAGCGTTTCCGGCTTCGCGGCCTGCGCCGGGGCCTCGGCCTTTTGCGACTTAAAGCAGGCCGTGAGGCCGGCCAGCCCGAAGGCCAGCAGGCCCAGCAGCCCGAACCTGGTCATGCGGTTAACCTCGGCCCGGTCAAGGCCTGTCTTCGCGCCCAGTTCATAAATTTTTTTCATAACTCGGTCCCCCTGAAGCCTGTCGTATCTTACTGTAATTCTAGTATTTTTTTACCGGCCAAAACAAAACCGGCGCACGCGTTAAGCGGGCGCCGGGAGTTCTCTGAAAAAACCAGGTAATTATTTACCTTTCTTTTCAGTGGTTTTCGCCGGGGCGGCAACCGGGGCCGGGGTAACGGCGGGGGTGGCGGCAGGGGTCGCCTCAGCGGCGGTACCGGCAACCTGCTCGGTGGCGGCAGGGGCTTCGGTCTGCACAGCTTCCTGCTTCTTGCAGGCAACGGCGAGCATAAGGGCAACGAGGGGGAGCGCGAACAGTACGGTCTTTTTCATTTATTAGTTCTCCTGTGAAGTTCCGAGGGCTTTACTTCACCCGCGGTCATAACTGCTAAATCCAAAAAAAGGCGGACTTACAAAGTCCGCCCCCTTCCGTTACTTCTAGATTATAATATTTTGCCCGTCCATCGCAAATTTCAAGCCCCCGGCGTAAGGATCTTTTTCCTGAACAGCCAGGCCGAAGCTGCTTCCAAAGTAAAGACCGGCGGGGCGCCCGCGGCAGGCCCGGGACCGTAAGGCGCCGGGGACGCGGACAGCGCGGCGGCGGTCAGTCCGCGGCCCAGCGTCAGCGCCCGCTCAAAAGCCGCGGCGGCGGCAAGCCCGTTCCCGGTCCCGTCGGCGAATTCGGACGCGAGCCGTCCCTGCAGGTCCCATTCCGCCAGCCGCGCGCAGGCGGCGGCCTCGCGCGACGGGTGCTTCTCGTTCTCCTCGACCAGCGCAAAATATTCAAGCGCGACGGGGGCGCTGTAAAGCGCCTGCTCCAGTTCCGCCGCCGAATTCCCCCCGCCTTCCACAAGTTTCTTTATCACAAGCTCCAGTCCCGCGCTGGCCAGCTCGCAGGTAAAGCCGGCCAGGTTCCTGTCCAGGAGGCGCCGCCTCAGCGCGGCGGCGAGCGCCGGCTTTTCGCCTTCCGCTTTTACCGCCGTAAAACGCAGGGCGGGGCGGCTCGGCTGGAACAGGAACTCTTCTCCGCCCGTAATTTTAAAACCGGCGGCGGCCAGCAGCTCGGCCAGCAGTTCCTTCGGGAAACAATAAAGGTGGTTCATACCCGGGGTCTCGGAGCCGTACACCCAGCCCAGGGCCGCCTCTTTTACCGCGCGGTCGCCGGCGAGAAAGACCCGGAAGGTTTTTTCGATGTCCGGAGTTTCCAGCAATAACGTTCCGCCCGGCTTCAGTACCCGCCAGCATTCGGAAAGAAAATAAACGGTCTTGAAAAAGCCCAGATGCTCCACCAGCTGCAGCGCCTTTATCTCCGCGACGGAGCCGCTCCCGAAGTCCAGGTCGTGGGCCGGCATCAGCCTGTCGGCGGCGGAGGCCGGGCTGGAATCCAGGTTGAGCCAGCCTTCAAGGCGGTTGTACCCGCAGCCGATATTAAGTTTCATCTTTCTTTAAAAGGCGGGGTGAAGATATTCCGTTCCACGCCGGCCCTGCCTCTCTGCCCGCGCACGAAATAGGCCGAGCCGATGCGCCACAGCGTTACCGGCAGGCCGGGATGAGTGAGCGGCGCCGTGCGGCCCAGGCAGGACTTCCCGCACGCCGAGGCCCAGCGCTCTTCCCACGGGCAGAAACGCGTCACGGTGGCGTACTTGAACGGATAGTGCCAGGAAAGCGCCAAGCCGTAGGGTTCAAGGCGTTTTATTATAGAGGCGTCGTCCACCTCGAAAGTTCTGATGCCGTACCGGGCCAGGAATTTTTCCGCGTAGGCCTGCGGCATTATCCTTACCCGGTGGGTCAGGATGCGCCCGCAGGAAACGGCCGCTTTCCCCTTGAACCGGGCGCGAAGGAGTTCCAGCAGGCCAAGATCGTTGGCTATCACTTCCAGGCGCCGGCTCTTCCCGGCGGCCAGGAGTATTTTTTTAACCGCGGCGAGGCCGGCTTCGGTGAGCATGGGCGTGGCCAGGATGATGCGGCCTTTGAAAGCCGCCATCACGTCCAGCACCTCCTGCGGCGAAGGCAGCAGCCCGGCGCAGAATTCGGAGCCGAGCACGACGGCGCCGCAGCCGGCGGGCACTTTAAGCGGCCGCTTTTTCAGGACGGAGGCGTCCAGCGCTAGCGCTTTTTCCATGCGTGCCTCGAGACCGTAGAGTAAAGTTTTTCGCCCATCCGGATGAATTCCGCCTCGTCCAGGCCCCTTTTCAGAAGTTCCGTCAGCATGCGCGCGAATTTAAAGACCTCTATTTCATCCTTGAAGTTTTCCATGCGCACCATTTTGAGATAGCCGGCCCCGCCGTGATAAAAGCCGTACACCGAACGCATTTTTTCCGGGGCGTTGGCCTCCGGCATTTTCCACTGGCTGCCGCCGCAGTCGTAAGTGTAGCGGCAGGTCTGGATGACGTGCTTCAGGCTCCAGAGCCGGCAGGCGGGATCGACGTTGGCGCAGCAGAAATCGCCGTGAAAGAAAACTTCGGTCTCGAGCCCCAGGCGGTTCCTGAGCAGGGGCGCCGCTTCCTCCGGGGTGGTCTGGAAAGGAAGGACCACCCGGCTCGCGCCCAGCTCGCGGAAACGGCGCAGCGCGGGCAGGTTAAAGCACAGCGCCAGGCTGCTTACGGTGAGCTTCGCCCTGAGCTTAAGGGCTCTCAACTTTTCGAACATGGGCAGTTCGCGCACGATGCAGGCGCCCAGGCCCGCCCGGTCCAGTTCGGCTACGACGTCGAGGGTCTCGCCGTATTTCGGCCCGAAGCAGGGCTGGTTCAGCAGGAAAGAAAAGCGCTTGCCCTTCGCGCGCGTCAGGCCCACGGCGGCTTTAAGTTCCCCGATGGTCTGGAAGGATTGCGCGGGCAGGCGGTGGTTGGGCACGACGGCGAGACCGCCGTAAAGTTCGTCGGCGCCGAGGCGCAGCATGGTTTCGGCCTCGGCGAAGGTCTTGATCCCGACGACGGTCTTCATCCGCGCCCCGGGGCGGGCAGGGACTCCTTCACCTGCCTGTCTACGGCGGGATGCGCGGGGACCCCGCAGGTTTTCAGCCCGTAGGCCTGGCCTTTAAGCAGCAGCGGCCGCGGCAGGCGGGAATGCTCGAGCTTTTGCGTTTTGCCCAGGCACGAGAGCGCGCAGGAAGCCGGCCAATGGCGCTCCCAGGGGCAGAACCTGGTGGTGGAAAGATACCGGAACGGCGAATGGAAAGAAAATTTCAGGCCGAGACCCTGGAGCCTGGGCAGCAGGGAAGGATCGTCGAGCTCCGCCCTTTTTACGCCGTGCTCTTTAAGGAACCGGGCGGCGAAACCCGGCGGCATCACCTTCACCCGGTGCGTAAAAAGCCGGCCCAGGGCGACGTCCACGCGGCCGGCGTAGCGCCGCTTGACCGCGTGCAGCAGGCCCAGGTCGTTCACCACCACCTCCAGCCTGTTCCGGGAGGAGGAGAAAGAAGTTATTATCTGCTCCATTTCATCGAAGACTTCGTCGGTAAGCAGCGGCGTCACCAGGACGACGCGGCCCTTGAATTTTTCGGCCGCGGCGAAGAAATCGGCGCGCGACGGCAGCAGGTTCTGGCAGAATTCGTCGCCGAGGTAAAGGAGGCCGAAGCCTTTCAGCGACGAGGCCCGCGCGGCGCGGAACTCGGGGGCGCTCATGGCCAGGGCTTTTTCTATTTTCACCGGCCTGTCCTCCCGCCGTGCCTGGAGACCGAGAAATAAAGCTTCTCGCCCAGCTTCCTGAAATCTTCGCGGCTGACCCCTTTTTCGAGCAGCGCCAGCATCACCCGGGCCTCTTTAAGAACTTCCTGCTGGTCTTTGAAATCTGTCACGCGGATGATCTTGAGATAGTTTATCCCGGCATGAAAAGAATCGTAGACCACGTCGAGCTTCTGCGGGACGTTGGCCTCGGGCATGCGGTGCGGCTTCCCGGCGCTGGTGTAGGGGAAGCGGCAGACCTGGAAGCACTTGAGCCAGCCGTCCAGCCGGCAGGCGGGGTCCATGTTCGGGCAGCAGAAATCGGCGTGAAAGAAGATTTCCGTAGCCATGCCGTAGTTATTGTTTATGATGCGGCCCGCCTCGCCGGGCAGGAGGTGGAAGGGCAGGATCACGCGCCTGACGCCCATGCACCGGTAATAGTCCAGGGCGCGCGCGTTGAAGACCAGCGACAGGCTGCTTATGATGAATTCGGCTTTGAGCCCGCTGTCGGCGAGGTAATGGAACAGCGGCAGCTCGCGGATTATGACGGGGCAGCCGCAGGCTTTCACTACCGCCTTGATCCGCCGCGCCACGACGGGATAATCTTTTTCGAAACAGGCGTCGTTGACGGCCAGCAGCGCTCTTTTGCCGCGGGAGGCGGCCAGGCGGGCGATGCGGATGAACTCGGCGTCGTCCCGCAGGCACTGGTCGGCGTCGCGGTGGTTGGGCAGGCCGGGAACGCCGCAGTAAACCTCGGCGGCGCCGTTGGCCAGCAGCCAGTCGGCTTCGTCGTAAGTTTTGGAACCGGCCACTATCAGCATTGGGATATTCTATTAAAAATCAGGCGCGCCTACCCGAGAATATGCGGCCCAGCCGGCGGAAAGTTTCCGCGCCGGGCAGCCGGGAGAATTTCGGGGCCGCTTTTTCAAGAGGGTTATCAAGCTCATCCCTGAAGATCTCCTTCTCGAGCCGGCAGAAACAGTAAGGGTCGTTATGCAGCGCGCCGGTCTTCATCAGCGACATTTCGTTGCAGCCGCCTTTGCAGGTCCCGGCGTGCGCACAGGCGGCGCAGTTGGGCCCGGCCTGCTCTTTTTTGAAGCCGCGGGTATACTTGAAAGAATCCGGGCCGTTCCAGAGCTCGTAAAAGCTTTTGCCGCGCACATTGCCTTCCAGGAATCTATCGTCGTTAATGGCGAGACAGCCCATTACCCCGCCGTCGCTCCTCACGCCCGCCACCGAGGTCCCGGCCTGGCAGCCTTCCCACTTTTCGTAAAGCGAGACGTTCTTGAGCAGCCGGGAATTGTAGCCCAGGTCGTGGGCGCCGATGACGGGCAGTTCTTCCGGGCTGTACTCGCGGCGGCAGGCCTCCACAAAAAGCCCGACGGAGTAGAACTCCTCCGGGTCCAGCAGGAAATCTTTAGAGAAGCGCCCGCCTTCGCCGCCGGCGGTCTGCACCTGCCAGGCGATGCCGCGGCCTTTCAGCAGGTCCCGCATTTTCGCGAGTTCGCCGATATTGAGCTTATGTACGGTGGTAATGACGCTGACCGGCAGGCCTTCCTTAAGACAGCGGTCTATGAAATCATTGGTCTTTTTGAAGGCGCCCGCCGCGCCGCGTATCTTATCGTGCAGGGCCGGGTCCGCGGCGTCCAGGCTGACGGCCACGGCCCGCGGTTTGAGTTCTTTCAGTTTTTCGAAGATCTCTTCCGAATAGATGGTCCCGTTGGTGATGACCGACAGCTCCATCCCGAGTTCCCGCACCCGCGACGCTATCTCGAAAAAATCCTTCCTCAACAGAGGCTCGCCGCCCATCAGCGCCACTCCCCGGCAGCCGCTCTTTTTCAGGTCGGCGCAGAGGTCCAGGGCTTCCTTGGTGGAAAGCTCCTCGGCACGCTTGCCGCCGGCAGTGGACCCGCAGTGCAGGCATTTAAGGTTGCACGCCAGGGTCAGTTCCCAGACCACGCAGGCCAGATCGTATTTCACAGGAGCCATACTAAATAATACATTTTTTCATAGGGTACGAAGTCCTGTGCCTGTAAAGGCTTTCCCCGCTTGGGCGGGGCGATGCGGGGACCGGAACGCAAAACGCGGTCGGCCACACCGTGGCCTCCCTCATCTTTCGGACTCGGCGCTATGCAAGCCTCGTCCTCAAGAAGGTTTTGCTAACCCGGTCCCCGCATCGCCCCGCCGCCTTCACCTTTATTCGAGCTTCTACGACCTAAAGAGCGGCGGCGGGTTCCCTCTGCGCTCCATTTAGGGCTTTAAGGCCGGGGTCTGGAGCGAATTTCTATCATTAGAAACGGCGAGGAATGTTTGAGGCGAGCACTGTGTGCGAGCCGAGTTCCGCAGCCGGCGGAAGACCCCGGCCTTCTTCCGCAAAAGCCCGGTCCCGGAGCGCAGAGGGAACCCGCCGCCGCTCTTTTGGGACCTTAAACACCTCGAAATGAGGTATTCTCCTCTTTTCTCGTCTTTTATATGGACTGGCCATAAAGGAAACTTATATAATTGAGGTATCGTTGTTTCCTTTCCAAAATACTAAGCCGGGTACGGAGAACCGTTTGACCGCCTCAGCACCACGAACCGAAACTCAGCTTTCTCTGCCCTTTACGGCCGAAACGCTGGCAGCCCTGCGCGACATCACCACCCCGCTTTCCGTGGTCAGCGCCGCTGGCGGCCTCACATTAACCCCCGGCCTTTCCAATTCGGCCGCAATTATCCCCGCCTGCAGCCCTTCTAACCTGGGAGATCCAGGCTTTTGCCGCACCCATGGCCTGAAATACGCCTATGTAGGCGGCTCCATGGCCAACGGGATCAGCTCCACCCGGCTTGCCGAGGCTTTGGGCCAGGCCGGGATGCTCGGCTTTTACGGCGCCGCCGGCCAGCCCATCGAGGAAATTGAGAAAGCCATCGGCCGGCTGCAGAACGCCGCACATCCTTACGGCTTCAACCTTATCCACAGCCCTTCCGACCCCGCGCTTGAAGCGGCCATCGTGGACCTATACCTTCGCAAAGGCATTCGCCTCGTAGAAGCCTCCGCCTTCATAAATCTCACTTTGCCCCTCATCCGCTTCCGGACCGCCGGCATCCGGCTGAACGCCGCCGGGGAAATAGAAACCCCCAACCGCGTGATTGGCAAGATCTCCCGGACCGAAGTAGCCACCCGCTTCTTCTCCCCTCCCGAAGAAAAATTCCTCAAAGAGCTGGTCTCCCGCGGCGAACTTACCTCCGAGCAGGCCGAACTGGCCGCCAGGATACCCGTGGCCGAAGACGTCACCGCCGAAGCCGACTCCGGCGGCCATACCGACAACCGGCCCCTGGTGAACCTGCTGCCCACGATAATAGCCCTGCGCGACAGGCTGCAGAAGCGCTACGGCTACGCTGCCGGGCTGCGCGTAGGCGCGGGCGGCGGCATAGCCACCCCCGAGTCCGCCGCGGCCGCCTTCATGATGGGCGCCGCCTATATCGTGACCGGCTCGGTGAACCAGGCCTGTGTGGAAGGCGGGACCTCCGATATCGTCAAGAAACTGCTGGCCTGCGCCGAGCAGGCGGACGTGGCCATGGCCGCCGCCGCCGACATGTTCGAGATGGGCGTGAAAGTCCAGATCCTGAAGCGCGGCACTATGTTCGCCATGCGCGCCAACAAGCTTTACGATTATTACCGCGCCCACAACAGCTTCGAAGAACTCCCCGCCGAGACCCGCGCCGTGCTGGAGCGTGATTATTTCCGCGCCACTTTCGCCGAGATCTGGCAGGGCACGCGCGACTTCTTCCTGCGCAGGGACCCCGCCCAGGCCGAGCGCGCCGACCGCGACCCCAAGCACAAAATGGCTTTAGTGTTCCGCTGGTACCTCAGCCAGTCTTCCCGCTGGCCCCTGGCCGGCGACGAGTCCAGGAAACTGGACTACCAGATCTGGTGCGGCCCCTCGATGGGCGCCTTCAACGAATGGGCGAAAGGTTCTTTCCTCGAACAGCCCGCGGCCCGCGACGCCGTCACCGTCGCCCACAATTTACTCGCCGGCGCGGCGGCGCTTACCCGCCTGCATGCGCTGCGCTGCCAGGGGGTGTCCGTAGATCCCGGGCTGGCGCGGCAGGAACCGCAGACAAGGGAGCAGCTCTCCCGATTCTTCGCGTAAAAAGAGGCTACCATGAGCGTTAAAGACAAGTCCGTGCAGTCACCCATTGCCATCGTAGGCATAGGCTGCTTATTCCCCAAAGCGGAGAACGCGCGCCGGTTCTGGGCCAATATTAAAACCGGCGTGGACGCCATCACCGACATCCCGGCCTCCCATTGGCTGCCCGAAGAACATTTCGACAAGAACCCCAAGCGCCCGGACATGACCTACGCCCGCCGCGGCGGCTTCATCCTCCCCGTGGATTTCGACCCTTCCGAATTCGGCCTGGCCCCCAACGCCCTGGAAGCCACCGACAGCGCCCAGCTGCTGGGCCTGCTGACCGCCAAGATGGCGCTCGAGGACGCGGGCTACGGCCCCGGCCGCGATTTCGACCGCAGCCGCGTCAGCGTGGTCCTCGGCGTCACCGGCGCGCTGGAGCTGGTCATCCCCCTCGGCGCCCGGCTCGGCCACCCGAAGTGGCGCAAAGCTTTATCCGAATTCGGCATCATTGGCGAAGACGCCGAAGCCATCATCTCCCGCATGCAGGAAGACTATGTCCCGTGGCAGGAAAGCTCTTTCCCCGGCCTGCTGGGCAACGTGGTGGCCGGCCGCATCGCCAACCGCTTCAACCTGGGCGGGACGAACTCCGTAGTGGACGCCGCCTGCGGCAGCTCTCTCTCCGCCGTGCATATGGCCTCGCTGGAACTCGCCGCCGGGCGCTCTTCCATGGTGGTCACCGGCGGGGTGGACTGCTTCAACGATATTTTCATGTACATGTGCTTCAGCAAGACCCCCGCCCTTTCCGCTTCCGGCGACGCCAAGCCTTTCGACGCTTCCGCCGACGGGACCGCGCTGGGCGAAGGCCTGGGCATGATAGTGTTAAAGCGCCTCGAAGACGCCGTTAAGGACGGGGACCGCATCTACGCCCTGCTCAAAGGCGTAGGCTCCTCCTCCGACGGCAAAGGCAAAGCGATCTACGCGCCCACCTCCGAAGGCCAGGCGCGCGCTCTCAGGAACGCCTACGAAGTGACCGGCGTCTCTCCCGCCACCGTGGAACTCGTGGAAGCCCACGGCACCGGGACCACCGTCGGCGACGGCGTGGAACTCGGCGCCCTGGCCGAGGTTTACCGCGACGCTAAAAAAGAGGGCGAATGGTGCGCCCTCGGCTCGGTGAAGTCCATGATAGGCCACACCAAAGCCTCGGCGGGTTCCGCCGGCATCATCAAAGCCGCCCTTTCTCTTTACAATAAGACCCTGCCCCCGACGATAAAGGTCAACACTCCCCTTAAGCAGCTGGCCGGGAAAGCCACCCCTTTCTACCTGAACACCGAGCTCCGCCCGTGGATAAAGAAAGACCACCCGCGCCGCGCCGGCGTAAGCGCGCTGGGCTTCGGCGGCGCTAATTTCCACGCCGTGCTGGAAGAGTACTCCTCCGAGAAACTGCAGCCGGACTGGGACGGCGACGTGCAGATAGCCGCCCTCTCCGGCGCGGACGCAGAAACCCTGAAGCGCGAACTGACTTCGTGGAAAGGCCTGGACTGGGACGGGATACGCGTGAAAGCGATGCGCTCCCGCGCTTCTTTCAAAGCCTCCGATGCCGCCCGCCTGACCTTCGTGCTCGAGCGCGAGAAGCAAGACGCCGCCAAGCTCATAGATTCCGCTCTTTCGAACCTGGACTCGCAGAAGGCCGCTAAAACCTGGACCACCCCGGACGGGATCTTCTTCTCCTCCGGCGCTCCAGAGAAGCTGGCGGTGCTGTTCCCCGGCCAGGGCGCCCAGTACCCCGGGATGCAGCGCGACCTGGTCTGCCGCTTCCCCGAGGCTCTGAATACCGTCTCCGCGGCTGATAAAGATTTCGGCGGCGACAAACCTTTGTCCGACTTTATTTATCCCCGCCCGGTTTTCACCCCCGCCGAGAAACAGGCGCAGGCGGACGACCTGCGCGGCACCGCTATCGCGCAGCCCGCGCTGGGCGCGGCTGAACTGGGCGCTTACCGGGTCCTGTCGGGCTTCGGCCTGGCTCCCGAAGCTTTCGCAGGGCACAGCTACGGCGAACTGACGGCCCTGTGCGCCGCCGGCGTTTTCGACGAAGCTTCATTGTTCTCCCTTTCGAAACTGCGCGGCGCCCTTATGGCCCGCGGCGAAGGCGACCGCGGCGGCATGCTCGCGGTGCAGGCCGGCCTGGCCGACGTAGAAAAAGTGATGAAAGAGGAAAAGCTCGACCTTATCATCGCCAACAAGAACGCGCCGGCGCAGTTCGTGCTGTCCGGCCGTACCGAAGAAATAAAGAGAGCCGCCGAGGTTTTCACCAAGCGCTCGATGAAGAACACCACCCTCCAGGTCTCGGCCGCTTTCCACAGCCCGCTCGTAGCCGGCGCGCAGAAAGAGTTCGCCGCGGTGCTCGGCAAGGTAAAATTCAACAAGCCGCAGTCCGGAGTTTATGCCAACAAGACCGGGGCCGCTTACCCCGATTCCGCCGACAAAGCGCGGGAGATACTCGCCTCGCAGCTGGCTTCCCCCGTGGAATTCACGGCGATGATAGAGAAGATGCACGCCGCAGGCCTCCGCGTATTCCTGGAAGTGGGCCCCGGCGCCCGCCTCACCGGGCTGGCCTCCTCTATCCTCGCGGGCAAAGAGCATACCGCCTTCGCCCTCGACGCTTCCTCCGGCAAACGCTCCGGCATAGCCGACGCCGCCCGCGCCCTGGCCCGCCTCGCCGCGCTCGGCTGCCGCCTGGACCTTACGGCCTGGGAGAACGGCGAAGCCGGCGCGAAAGACGCGATCGACAAAAAAGTCTCCAAGCTCGCCGTAAAACTTACCGGCGCGAATTACCGTTCCCCCCGCCCGGCCGCGGCCCCTAAAAAAGCTATACGGCCGATAGCGGCGTTCCAGGCGGCGCAGCCCGTACAGGCGGCGCCTTCTTACGCCGTGGCCTCCGACGCCCTGCGCATCGCGCAGGAGAGCATGGCCGCCCTCCAGAAAATGCAGGAGCAGACCGCTCTGCTCCACGCCCGGTTCCTCGAAGGGCAGGAAGCCGCGCAGCGTTCTTTCCAGGCGCTGGTGGACCAGCAGCAGCAGATCTTCAGCGGCGTCCCCGCGGCGCAGCTCCCCGCTTTCCAGCCGGCACCGGCCTACCGCCCCGCGGCGGTGATCCAGGCGCCGGTACCGCAGGTCCAGGCCCCCAGTCCGGCACCAGCAGCGGGCGGAATTAATATCGAACAGGTCCTGCTCGGGATAGTTTCATCCCAGACCGGCTATCCTGCCGAGTCCCTGAACACCGACATGGACATGGAGTCCGACCTGGGCATCGATTCGATCAAGCGCGTCGCCATACTTTCCGAGCTGCAGGAGAAGCTGCCTTCCGCGCCGCGCATTACCCCCGAACAGCTGGGCTCCATACGCACCTTGCGCCAGGTCACGTCTTATCTTGCGGCAGGCATGCCGCAGGCTGACACACAGCCCGCCCCGCAGGCCGCCGCCCCCGCTTCGGACGCAGCCAATGTGCTGCTCGCCATAGTTTCCTCCCAGACCGGCTACCCCGCCGAGTCCCTGAACATCGACATGGACATGGAATCCGACCTGGGCATAGACTCCATCAAACGCGTCGCCATCCTTTCCGAGCTCCAGGAGAAGCTGCCCTCCGCCCCGCGCATTACGCCCGAACAGCTGGGGTCCATACGCACCCTGCGCCAGGTCACGGCTTACCTCACGGCGGGAATGCCGCAGGCGCCCGTCCAGGCGGCGGCCGAAGCCGGCGCGAACCACGGCGAGGTCGCCCGGGTCCTGCTAGAAATAGTCTCCTCCCAGACCGGCTACCCCGCCGAGTCGCTGAATACCGACATGGATATGGAATCCGACCTGGGCATCGATTCCATCAAGCGCGTCGCCATACTTTCTGAACTTCAGGAAAAACTTCCCTCCGCTCCCCGCATAACGCCCGAGCAGCTCGGTTCCATCCGCACCCTGCGCCAGGTCACGGCTTACCTGACGGCGGGAGCGCCCCAGGCCCCGGCTGCCGCGGTTCCCCTTGCCGCGCCCGCGCGGAAACCGGTGGAAAGCGAGATCACCCGCGAGGTACTGAAGACCGCCGACTTCAACCCCGAAGCCGCCAGGGAAAAGGTAGCGCTGGACAAGGCTCTCCCCGTCTGGGTCACCGACGACGGCTCAAAACTTTCAGACGAGATAGTAAAGAACCTGGCCGGGCGCGGCCATAAAGCCAGGAAAATTTCGATGACGGACGCCGGGCTCAAGCCCGAGGGCGGCCTGGCCGGGCTGGTAATACTGGCCCCCGCCGCGAAACTGCAGGCTAAAGCGTTCTGGGGTAAAGATTCGGAAGACTTCCTTAAAAAAGCTTTCCGCCTCGCCCAGGCCGCCGGGCCCGCGCTGCGCGCGGCCGGCAAGAACTCCGGTTCCTGCCTGGTCACTGTTTCGCGCCTCGACGGCGCTTTCGGGATCTCGGGCCTGAAGTCCGAACAGGACCCGGTTTTCGGCGGGCTGGCCGGTCTGGCCAAGACCGCGGCGCGCGAATGGCAGGAAGTTTCCTGCCGCGCCCTGGACGCGGCCGCCGACTGGCAGCACACGGTGTCGGTGGCGCAGACCATCACCGACGAGCTTTTCTTCAAAGGCCCGGTCGAAATGGGGATTTCCGAGACCGGCAGCAAAGTAGTACTGCTGAGCAGCTCGGAGCAGGCGAAACGCGGGACCCTGCCGCTTAAAAAAGGCGACGTGGTCCTTATCACCGGCGGCGCCCGCGGCGTGACCGCCGAAGCCGCCGCCGCGCTGGCGGCCTCCTGCGGCCCGACCCTCGCTATCCTGGGCCGGAGCCCCCTGCCCGCGGCCGAGGAGGGCTGGCTTTCTGCCTGCCCGTCGGAGAACGACATTAAAAAGGCCCTCATTTCCCGCAACCCGGGTATGGCGCCTAAAGCCGCCGGCGAAGAGTGCCGCAGGATCATGGCCGCCCGCGAGATCCGCTCGCAGCTCAACCGCTTCGAAGCCGCCGGTTCCCGCGCCGTTTATTTCTCCGCCGATATCAGGGACCGGCAGGCCGTGTCCGCGGTTATAGAGCGGATCACGAAAGAACTCGGGCCCGTGCGCGGCTTCGTGCACGGCGCCGGCGTCCTGGCCGACAAACTTATGCTCGACAAGACCGCCGAGCAGTTCGATTCCGTGTTCGACACCAAAGTGACCGGGCTGCGCAATATCCTCGCGGCGCTGGACCTGTCGAAGCTCAAGATACTGGCCCTGTACTCCTCTTCCACGGCGCGCTTCGGCCGCACCGGGCAGTGCGACTACGCCATGGCCAACGAAGTCCTGAACAAGACGGCGCGGCTCGCCGCGCGCCGCCTGCCGGACTGCCGGGTGGCCTCGTTCAACTGGGGCCCCTGGGCCGGCGGCATGGTGAACGACGGGCTCAAGGCCCTGTTCGAGAAAGAGGGCGTAGGCGTGATCGGGCTGGAACCGGGCGGTAAATTCCTCATCGCCGAGCTCGCCTCCAACAGCGGCGCGGTGGAGGTAGTGGTCGTGGCGCGGCCCAGGAAAGCCGCGGTCCGGGAAACGCCCGCGGCCTCCGGCGCGCCGGCGGCTTTCGAGCTGACCGTTTCGGTAGAGGACCAGCCCTTCCTCCGCTCCCACGTGATGAACGGGAAGGCCGTAGTGCCTACCGCTATCCTCGCCGAGTGGCTGGCGCACGGCGCCCTCCACGGGAACCCCGGGCTGCTCTTCCACGGTTTCAACGGCCTCAAGATCTACAAGGGCATTATCCTCGACGGCGCCCCTTATAAAGTGTCCGCGTTCGCGGGCAAAGCCTCTAAGAAAGACGGGCTGTTCACGGTTCCGGTGGAACTGCGCGGCCCCGACGGCCAGCTTCACGCCGGCGCGGAGATAATCCTGGCGGCAACCCTGCCGCAGCCGGGGACTCCGCAACCGGAATTCGCCCTTAAGCCGTATCCCCGCTCCGTAGAGCAGGCCTACGCCAAAGTGCTTTTCCACGGCGAAGAGATGCGTTTCATCCGCTCCGTGGGCGGCGTCTCCGAAAAGGGCATAGTGCTCGACGCCTCGGCCTCCCTCCCGCCCGGGTCCTGGATGAGGAACCCGCCGCGCGATAAGTGGCTGGCCGACCCGGCCGCGCTCGACGCCGCTTTCCAGGGCATGATACTCTGGACCTTCGAGAATTCAGGCGCCTGCTCCCTGCCGAACTCCGCCGCGTCTTACAGGCAGTTCGGCCCTTTCCCCGCCAACGGCGTGAGGATAGCGGCCCGCGTGACCCGCTCGGCCGAGCACAGCGCCGCCGCCGATATCGATTTCGTGAACGACAAAGGAATACTTGTGGCCCGCATCGAGGGCTATGACAGCACCGTAGACAAGGCGCTCAACGCGGCTTTCCTCAAAAAGGAGCTGACCAGCGCCCCCGTATAGAACGACACCGATGACCGAACAGCAGCCTATCGCCATAGTCGGCGCCGGCGGGATCTTCCCCGGCGCGCCCGACCTCCCCGACTTCTGGAAAAATATTTCCGGGGGCGTCTGCTCGTCCAAGGACGCGCCCGCCGGCCGCTGGAGCCTGTCCGCGAAGGACGCCTTCGACCCGCAGAAAGGCGCGCCGGACAAAGTCTATTCCCTCAAAGCCTGCTTCATCGAGAATTTCAAGCTGGACCCCGCCGGGCTGGACCTGCGGGAAGCTTTTATCGAAAGGCTCGACCCGGTCTTCCACCTCGCCCTCCACGCCGCAAAGCAGGCTTTCTTCGACGCGCAGCATAAAAAGCTGAACCGCGCCCGCACCGGGGTCATCATCGGCAATATCGTCCTCCCCACCGACTCGGTCTCGGCCCTGGCCAGGGAAACCCTGCTGCCCGCTTTCGAGGCCGCGGCGTTCGGAAAGAGCCTGACCAGGTTCACGACGAAGACCGACCCGCTCAACCGCTGCGTGGCCGGCCTGCCCGGCGGCGTCATAGCCCGCGCGCTGGGGCTTTCCGGCGGCAGCTTCACGCTGGACGCCGCCTGCGCCTCCTCCCTTTACGCCATCAAACTGGCCGTCGACGCGCTCCGGGCCGGGCGCGCGGACGCCATGCTTACCGGCGGGGTCTCCCGCCCGTCCTGCCTTTACACCCAGATGGGCTTCTCCCAGCTGCGCGCCCTGTCCCCCTCCGGCAGACCCTCGCCTTTCGACGCGGCCGCCGACGGCCTGGTGGTCGGCGAGGGCGCCGGGATGTTCGTCCTCAAGCGCCTGGCCGACGCTGTGCGCGACGGCGACAAGATCTACGGCGTCCTGACCGGCATAGGGCTTTCCAACGATATCGGCGGCAGCCTCCTGGCTCCGAACACCGCGGGCCAGCTCTACGCCATGCGCGCGGCCTACCGCCAGGCGAAGCTTTCCCCGTCGCAGGTGGATTATATCGAGTGCCACGCCACCGGCACCCCCGCCGGGGACCCGGTGGAGGTGGACAGCCTGAAGACCCTCTGGGGCGAGCGCGGCTGGACCGAAGGCCAGTGCTCGCTCGGCTCGGTAAAATCGAACGTCGGCCACCTGCTTACCGCGGCCGGCGCCGCCGGGATGATGAAGGTCCTGCTCTCTTTCCAGAACAAGACCCTGCCGCCCACCGCCAATTTTTCGAAGCCCGGCCCGAAGATAAAACTTGCCGGCACCCCTTTCCGCGTGCAGAGCAGGTGCGAGGACTGGGCGGCCCGCGACGGCAAGACCCCGCGCCGCGCCGCCGTCAGCGCTTTCGGCTTCGGCGGCATAAACGCCCACGTCCTGGTGGAAGAATACGCGGGTTCGTTCTCCCCGGCGGTGCGCGTCCCGGCGGCGAAGACCGCCCCGGCGGCCCCCGCGCCCGTGGCTATCGTCGGCATGGAAGCCCGTTTCGGCGCGCTCGGCGGGCTGAGGAAGTTCCAGGAAGCCGTTCTGGGCGGCGCCGGGGCGTTCCCGGCCGACTTGCCGCCTGAACGCCGGCGCGGCCTGCAGGAAGGCAACAAAAAAGGCTTTTACCTGCGCGAGGTCGGCGTAGCCGCCGACGCCTACAGGATCCCCCCGAGGGAGCTCGAGGAAATGCTGCCGCAGCAGCTGCTCATGCTGGACGTCGCGGCGAAGGCCGTGGCGGACTCCGGGGCCGGCGAGAAAGGGCTGGCGAACGCCGGCGTCTTCATCGGCCTGGGCCTGGACCTGAACACCACCAATTTTCATTTCCGCTGGTCCCTGCTTGAGACCGCCAGGCGGCACGCGGAAGAGCGGGGCTGGAAACTTTCGGAAAAAGAGGAAAAAGACTTCCTCGCCGGACTGCGGGAGACCGCGGGACCGGCCCTGTCGGCCAACCGCACCATGGGCGCCCTGGGCGGCATAGTCGCCAGCCGCATAGCCCGCGAATTTCACGTCGGGGGCCCGAGCTTCACCATTTCAAGCGAGGAGACCTCGGGCCTGCGCGCCCTGGAAGCCGGCGTCCGCGCCCTGCGCTCGGGCGAGCTGGACACGGCTATCGTGGGCGCGGTCTCCATAGACGGGGACCCGCGCGCCCTGGCCGCCGCCGACGCGGTAAGACCTTACGGCGCGGAAACCCGCCCGTTCGACGCTTCCGCCGCCGGAACGGCCCCGGGCGAGGGCGCGGCCGCGCTTATTTTAAAACGCCTCGACGACGCCGTCCGCGACGGCGACAGGGTTTACGCCGTCATAAAGGGCCTGGGCTTCGCCTCCGGGGGCGGCGTCGACAAGACCGCGCCCACCTCCCAGGCCTACGCCTCCGCCCTGCGCGAGGCTTACGGCGAGGCGCAGGTGGACCCTTCCACCATAGGCTACCTTGAAACCCACGGCAGCGGAACCCCGGAAGAGGACGCCGTGGAAGCCGAAGCCCTGACCGAATTTTACGGCATCTCTTCCGCCCAGCTTCACTGCGCCCTGGGCTCGGTGAAGCCGGTAATCGGCCACACCGGCGCCGCCTGCGGCCTGGCCGGAGTAGTGAAGACCGCCCTGGCCCTTTACCAGGAGATCCTTCCCCCCCTGATCAAGATCACCCCGCTGGCCGGGCTGGCCCGCGCCAAAAAAAGATTTCATATCCCGCTCGAACCCCAGTACTGGCTGCGCAACAGGGCCGAAGGCCCGCGCCGCGCCGGCGTGAGCGCGCTCGGCGTCGACGGCAACTGCGCCCACGTGGTCCTGGAGGGACTAGAGGCCGCCGCCGACAGCGGGCAGGCGGACCTGGAGCGCCGGCAGCCCCTCGGGGCCCGCGGGGAAGCTTTGTTCGCCGTCGAGGACGACGACGCCGCCGGGATACTGGCGGGGCTGACCGACCTGCGCTCCTGGCTGGCCCGGCAGGAACCTGCCGCCAATATTGAAAGGCTGGCCCGGGGCTGGTTCGCCCGCACGGGCGCCAAGCCCGGCAAGAAATGCGCCTGCGTCCTGCTGGCGCGGGACCAGGAGGAACTGGTTTCGGTCTCGGAAACCGCCTCGGCGGGGCTTAGCGCCGCCCCCGGCAAGCCGTTCTTCCGCGAGAGGATATCCTATTCCCCCGGCGGCCAGGCGAAGCGCGAAAACATCGCTTTCGTTTTCCCCGGCTCCGGCAACCAGTATATCGGCATGGGCAGGGAGCTGTGGACGCAGTGGCCCGAGATCCCCCGCCGGCTGGACGCGGAGAACGGCTACCTGCGCGGCCAGATGGTGCCTAATCATTTCGTCCCCTGGCGGCTGCAGTGGGACGCCGGCTGGCAGGAAGAGACCGAACGCGGGATCCTGGACGATTATAAAGCCATGATCTTCGGCTCGGTGGCCCATGGCACCGCGCTAAGCGACCTGGTGCGCTCGCTCGGCGTCGAACCCGCTTTCGTGATCGGCTACAGCCTGGGAGAGACGGCCGGGCTTTTCGCCACCCGGACCTGGACCGCCCGCGACGAGATGCTGCGCCGCATCAACGAATCCAGCCTTTTCGTGAGCGACCTGGCCGGCCCCTGCGACGTGGCGCGCCGCTTCTGGAACATGCCCAAGGACGAGAAGGTGGACTGGGTGCTGGGCGTGATAGACCGGCCCGCCGACAACGTCAGGATGGCTTTAAAAGGCGCCGAGCGCGCCGCGCTGCTGATCGTCAACGCTCCGCTCGAATGCGTGGTGGGCGGCTACCGGCAAGCTGTCAATTCCCTGGTGGAAGGTCTCGGCTGCGTCTTCCTCCCGCTCCAGGGCGTGTCCACGGTGCATTTCGCCGCGGCCAAGCTTGTCGAGGAAAAATACCGGACCCTGCACCTCTTCCCCACGAACCCTCCCCCCGGCGTGCGATTCTACAGCGGCGCCTGGAAAAAGGCCTACGACGTCACGCGGGAAAGCGCCGCCGATTCCATAGTGGCCCAGGCCATCCACAGCCTGGACTTCCCGGCGCTGGTGCGCCGCGCCTACGACGACGGCGCCAGGGTCTTCGTGGAGATGGGGCCGCAGGCTTCCTGCACGAGGATGATAGACAAGATCCTCGGAACCCAGCCGCACCTGGCGAAATCCGCCTGCGTGAAGAACCAGGACGGGACCGGAACTATCCTGCGCCTGCTCGCCAGGCTGATAGCCGAGCGGGCCCCCGTGGACCTGGGAATGCTTTACGGCCGTGAGTCCCTCGCGGCGGCCCACCAGGCCGCGCCGCCGGTTAAACCGGTGCTCCGCGCTTCCCTCTCGGTACCTCCCCCCGCCGCGGTGAACTGGAGCCCGGAAAAGACCTGGAGCCCCGTCGCGGAAGCCCCGAAGGTCACGGCCGCGCCCGCGGCGCCCCGCGCGGCGGCGCCTTATACCCCTCCGGCTTTCAGCCAGGCGGCGCCGTCAAATTCATATTCGCCGCCTGTAAGCCTCCCGCAGCCCCCGGCTCACGCTTCGGGCCCCGCTTATCTGCGGAATTTTTCGGCCGCCGCCGAAGCAAAGGCCAAAGCCCATGAAATTTTCCTGCGGCTGTCCGGGAATTTCACCGCGATCCAGGCCAGGAACATAGCCTTTCAGAACACGCTGCTTAAGGCCCTGGGCGGGCACGCGCCGGCCCCGTCAGCTGCCCCGGCCCCGTCCTTCTTCCCTGTTCCCGCTGCCCCGGCGGCGCGGCTTCCCGCCCCGGCCGGAGTTTTCATGAACCGCGAGCAGTGCCTTGAATTCGCCGTCGGCTCCATCGCCAAGGTCCTGGGCGAAAAGTTCGCATCCGCCGACACCTACCCCACGCGGGTGCGCCTGCCCGCCGAGCCGCTCATGCTGGTGGACAGGATCCTGAGCGTACGCGGCGAAGCCGGTTCGCTGACCTCCGGCAACGTGGTGACCGAGCACGATATAAAGCCCGGCGCCTGGTACCTGGACGGCGGCCGCATCCCCACCTGCATCGCCGTAGAGGCGGGACAGGCGGACCTGTTCCTGTGCGGCTACCTCGGCATAGACGACCGGACCAAAGGCAAGGCGGTCTACCGCCTGCTGGACGCGGAGGTCACCATCCACCAGGGCCTGCCGATGCCCGGCCAGACGATCCATTACGATATCAATATCGAGCGCTTCGCCAGGCACGGCGACATCTGGCTTTTCTTCTTCAATTACGAGAGCACCGTGGACGGCCGGCCGATGATCAGCATGAAAAAGGGCTGCGCCGGTTTCTTTACCGACGAAGAACTGGCGAAAGGCAAAGGCGTGGTGCTGACCGACGAGGAGAACGCGCCCGCCGCCGGTAAAGCCCCGGCCGGGTGGAAGCCACCGGCCCCTTTCGCCGCCGCTTCCGAAGCCTACGACGACGCCCGGGTCTCGGCGCTGCGCGAAGGCAGATACGCGCAATGCTTCGGCCCCGCTTTCGAAGGCCTCCCTTTAACGGCCCCCATCGGCCTGCCCGGGGGCAGAATGAATCTGGTCAACCGCGTGCTGGAGCTTTCCCCGCTCGGCGGCCGCTACGGCCTGGGCAGCATACAGGGCGAGATGGATATCCATCCGGACGACTGGCACCTGGCCTGCCATTTCATCGACGACCACGTCATGCCCGGCACCCTGATGTACGAATGCTGCATGCACACCTTCCGGATCTTCCTGCTGCGCCTGGGCTGGGTCGGCGAAGCGGCGCGCTGCTGGTACGAACCGGTAGCGGGCGTAACGAGCAGGCTGGAATGCCGCGGCCAGGTGCTGGCCTCGACGAAAAAGGCGATGTACGAGATCGTAGTGAAAGAGATCGGCTACCAGGACGGCGACGGAAGCCCCTACGCCATCGCCGACGCTTTCATGTACGCCGACGGCAAACGCATCATCCATATCCACAATATGTCCATCCGGATGGGCGGGACTACCGGGCGGGACATCGAACGCCTTTGGGCCGGCGCCGCGCCCAGCTCCGCCGACCGCGGCCCCAAAAAGGCCATCTTCGACAATGCCAGCATCACCGCTTTCGCGGTGGGCAAGCCCTCCGAAGCCTTCGGCGAGAAATACAAGGTCTTCGATTCGGAGCGCGTCATCGCCAGGCTGCCCGGCGACCCCTACAAATTTCTGGACCGGATAGTTAAGATAGAGAATTGCCGCCAGTGGGAGCTCGCCGCGGGCGGGACCATAGAAGCGGAGTACGACGTGCCGCCGGGCGAATGGTATTTCAGGTCGGGCGCGCAGACCTCCATGCCTTTCGCCATCCTCCTGGAAGTGGCCCTCCAGCCCTGCGGGTGGCTCGCGGCTTACCTCGGCAGCGCCCTGACCAGCCCCGCGGACCTGTCCTTCAGGAACCTGGGCGGCACCGCCGTCCAGTACGCCGAAGTTTTTTCCGACGCCGGCATCCTGACCACGAAAGTGAAGATAACCAAGGTTTCGCAGTCCGGCGGGATGGTCATCCAGGATTACGAACTGGAAGTCCTGTGCAAAGGCCGCACCGTCTATAAGGGCACCACCCAGTTCGGCTTTTTCTCGAAGAAATCCCTTTCCGAACAGCTCGGCGTCCGCGGCGCCGCCAGGCACGCTCCCTCGGCGGATGAGGCCGCGCAGAACGAAAAGCTGGACCTGGCGGCCCTGCCGGGGCTGCCTGATGAAAAGCTTATCATGCTGGACTCGGTGGAAACTTACCTCCCCGCCGGCGGCCCTAAAAATAAAGGTTTTATCCGCGGCCTCAAGAAAGTGAACCCCGACGAGTGGTTCTTCAAAGCCCATTTTTACCAGGACCCCGTCTGCCCCGGCTCGCTGGGCCTGGAATCCTTCATCAACCTGATGAAAGCCGCCGCCCTGCGCAGATGGAAAGACCTGCCGGAAGGTTCGCGTTTAGAAGCGATGGCTCTGAACGAGAAGCACCAGTGGATCTACCGCGGCCAGATCGTCCAGAAGAACAAGCTGGTCACCGTCGAGGCCTACATAACCGGCGCCGACGACCAGCGCAAACTGCTGCGCGCCGACGGCTTCCTGATAGTCGACGGCCTGGTCATCTACCAGATGAAAGATTTCACGATAAGAGTTGTATAGCAGAGGCGGAAACAGAGTATCACCACAGAGACACAGAGAGGGAGGAGTTCAGAGGAGAAAAACGGAGACAGGGAAATAAAGTAAAAATATTTTTCTAGTATGTTCTTTTCTTCTCATCTTACCTCCTCCCTCTCTGTGTCTCTGTGGTGAATCTCCCCTTCGGTAAATAAACATGAAATACTCAAAAGTTTTTATTGACGCTATCGGCTACGAGCTCGCTCCTAACGTGGTCACCTCGTCGGAGCTCGAGAAACGCATCGCGCCCATGCTGGACTCCCTGCATATCCCCCCCGGCCAGCTCGAAGCCCTCACCGGCATACGCGAGCGCCGCTGGTGGAACCCCGGCTTCGCCCTCTCCGAAGGCGCCGCCCGCGCCGGCCGCAAAGCCCTCGAACAGGCCGGCCTCTCAGCCTCGGACCTCGGCGCCCTGATCTACGCCGGCGTCTGCCGCGAGCACAGCGAACCCGCCACCGCCACCGCCGTAGCCCACGCGCTGGGCGTTAAACCCGGCACCGCCGTTTTCGACGTCTCCAACGCCTGCCTCGGAGTCCAGAACGGCATGCTGGACCTCGCCAACCGCATCGAGCTCGGCCAGATAAAGGCCGGCCTGGTCGTCTCGTGCGAATCCTCCCGGGAGATCAACGAGAGCGCGATCGGGCAGATGCTCGCCGACCGCAGCTTCGACAATTTCAGGCTCTCCATCGCCACGCTCACCGGCGGCTCCGGCGCGGTAGCGGTGCTCCTCACGGACGGCTCCTTCGGCGGCCCCGGCCATAAGCTCCTGGGCGGCGTCTACCGTTCTGCCTGCGAATTCCACAAGCTCTGCATCTGGAACCGCGACAAGATGTCCACCGACGCTACCGCCGCCCTGAAGAACGGCGTCATTCTGGGGCGCCAGACCTGGGCCGACCTCCTGGCCGAACTGAATATGAAGGCCGAGGATTTCGGCAAAGTCATCTGCCACCAGGTAGGCTCGACGCACCGGAAGACCATCCTGGACTCGCTGGGTATCCCCGAGAACAAAGATTTCGCCACTTACGAATACCTCGGCAATATGGGCACCGTGGCTTTGCCCTCGGCCGCCGCGATAGCCGCCGAGCGCGACTTCCTCGTCCCCGGCGACACCGTGGCTTTCCTGGGCATAGGCAGCGGCCTCAATACGATCATGATGGGCATAAAATGGTAACCATGGAACCTTATCTTCCGGACGGCGTAACCCGGGAACTGTATCCCTTTACCGGGAAGTTCCTCGAGCTGAAGCGCGGCGTGAAAATGCATTATCTCGACGAAGGCGCCGGCAAGCCCGTGGTAATGGTGCACGGCAACCCTTCCTGGTCCTTCTATTACCGCAACCTCGCCCTCGCCCTGCGCGGCCAGAACCGCGTCATCGTCCCCGACCATATCGGCTGCGGGCTCTCGGATAAACCCGGCGACGCCCGCTACGCCTACACCCTAAAAAGCAGGGTGGACGACCTGGAGTTCCTGCTCGACAGCCTGGGCGTCAAAGAGAAGATAACGCTGGTCGTCCATGACTGGGGCGGCATGATAGGCCTGACCTACGCCGTGCGGCATCCCGAGCGCGTAGAGAAGCTCGTCGTCCTGAATACCGGCGCTTTTTTCCTGCCGGACGGCAAATCTTTTCCCGCCGCTTTGCGGCTCTGCCGCACGCCGCTGGGCGCGCTGCTGATACGCGGCTTCAACGCCTTCGCGCGCGGGGCGGCCTGGGTAGGCTGCAAGCGGAAAAGGATGAGCGCGGAACTGCGCCGCGCCTACGCCGCCCCCTACAACAATTGGGCGAACCGGATAGCCACCCTCCGCTTCGTCGAGGATATCCCGCTGGCCCCCGGGGACAGGGCCTATCCCATAGTTGAGGAAACCCAGCAGAACCTGGCCGTACTGACCTCCCTGCCTATGCTGATCTGCTGGGGCATGAAGGATTTTGTTTTCGACCGGCACTTCCTCGAGGAATGGAAGCGCAGGTTCCCCGGCGCGCTGGTGCACAGCTTCGCCAGCTGCGGGCATTATATCCTCGAGGACGCGAAGGAAGAGGTCGTCCCGCTGATAAAGCGTTTCATCGCGAACAATTAGCCGTAAAATGCCCGACACTAATAATATCTCGTCGCTGATCTCGGAACTGGCGGTTTCAATACCGGACCGGGCCGCCGTCATCGACGGGGCCCGCACGATCTCGTTCAGGGACCTGGAAGCCGAGATCTCGCTGCTGGCGGCGGGGCTCGCCCGGGCCGGGATAACTCCGGGACTGCGCGTGGCGCTGATGGTCCCGCCCTCCATAGAATTCGTAACGCTCACTTTCGCCCTTTTCCGGGCCGGCGCGGTGATAGTGCTGATAGACCCGGGCATCGGGCTCGCGAATATGCGCGTCTGCCTTGCCGAGGCGAAGCCGGAGGCTTTCGTCGGCGTACCTAAGGCGCACGCGGCCAGGCTGCTCCTCCGCTGGGCCAGGCAGTCGCTGAGGATCTTCATAACCGCGGGAAGCAACTGGCTCTGGGGCGGCTTTACCCTTGGAGATATCAGGAAAATGGGGACAGGCTACTTTTCCGGCTTACCTTCCGAACATAAGGAAAAAGCAGCCTGTCCCCATTTTCACACCCCCGAAACCGCAGGGATCCTGTTCACTTCGGGCAGCACCGGCGCGCCTAAAGGCGCCGTCTACACCCACGCTATGTTCTCCGCGCAGGCCAGGATGCTTAAGGAATACTTCAAGATAGAGCCCGGCGCCTGTTCCGTGCCTACTTTTCCCTCCTTCGCCCTTTTCGACGTCGCTCTGGGGCTTACCATAGTTATCCCGGACATGGACTTCACCCGCCCGGCCTCGGCCGATCCTGCCATGCTGTCGGCCCTGATAAACGAACATCAGGCCGTGCAGCTGTTCGGCTCCCCGGCTCTGCTGGACACGCTCGGCCGCTACGGCGGGAAACACAACACCCTCCTGCCTTCGCTCCAGCGCGTCATCTCCTGCGGCGCCCCCGTTTCCGCCGCTATAATCCAGCGCATGAAAAAGATGCTGGCTCCTGGAACGCAGATCTTCACGCCCTACGGCGCCACCGAGGCGCTGCCGGCGGCCTGCATCTCCAGCGGCGAGCTGGCCTCCCTTGCGCCCGGACTGCCGGGCACCTGCGTAGGCCGGGCCTGGGAAGGAATGGAAGCTTTCGTGATCAAGATCACCGACGGGCCCCTCCCTGCCTGGTCCGACGCGCTCCTAGTCAGGGACGGCGAGATAGGCGAGCTCACGGTGAAAGGCCCTGTGGTCTCCCCCGAATATTTCGGCAGGGAAGAAAGCACCGCGCTGGCCAAGATCCGCGGCGCGGGCGGAGAGATCTACCACCGCATGGGGGACGTCGGCTGGAAGGACGCAGGCGGCCGGCTCTGGTTCTGCGGCCGGAAAAGCCACCGGGTGACGACGGAGAACGGGACGCTTTTCACTATTCCCTGCGAGGCCATCTTCAACGCCCACCCGGCCGTGCGCCGCACCGCGCTGGTCGGCGCCGGCCCGGCCGGCCGGCAGACGCCGGTGCTCTGCGTCGAGCTCGAAAAGGGAACTCCGGAACGCGGGCCGCTTGCGGGTGAGCTTCTGGCGCTGGGCGCCGCCCACGAGCATACGAAAGCCATAAAGACCATCCTTTACCACCCCGGCTTCCCGGTGGATATACGGCATAACGCCAAGATCTCCCGCGAGAAACTCGCGGCCTGGGCGGCCGGGAGGCTGAAATGAAAGCGTTAGTCACCGGCGGAGGAGGCTTCCTCGGCGGGGCCCTTGTGGACCTGCTGCTCGCCAAAGGGGTTACGGTCCGCAGCCTGGCGCGCGGCGAATATCCCGGGCTCGCGAAGCTGGGCGTAGAATGCCTTCGGGGCGATATCTCCGACAAAGAAACCGCGCTGAAAGCCTGCCAGGGCTGCGACACGGTCTTCCACGCCGCCGCGAAGGTGGGGATGTGGGGCCGCTACGGGGATTTTTACGAGACGAACGTGAACGGCACCGCCAATCTGCTGGCCGCCGCTAAAGCCGCCGGCGCCGCGCGTTTTGTGTTTACCAGCACGCCCAGCGTGGTCTTCTCCGGCGGGGACGCGGAAGGCTGGAACGAATCCGCTCCCTATCCCGTGAAATTCGATTCTTATTACGCCGAAACCAAGGCGAAAGCCGAGGCGCTGGTGCTGGCCGCCGATTCTTCCCGGTTCTCTACGGTCTCGCTCAGGCCGCACCTGGTCTGGGGCCCCGGCCGCGACCATATGATCTCCAGGATAATAGGGCAGGGAAAGGCGGGCAAGCTGCGGCGGATAGGAAGCTTCAACAAATTAATAGATACCACCTATATCGACGACGCCGCGGCGGCGCACTGGCTGGCCGCGGAGAGACTTTCTCCCGGCGCGGCTTGCGCCGGCAAAGCCTATTTCATTTCGCAGGGGGATCCCCGCCCTAACTGGGACATCGTGAACATGATCCTTGCCGCGGCCGGAACGGGGCCGGTGACGAGGACGGTCCCCTACGGGCTGGCCTACGCCGCCGCCGCCGCCATGGAAACCGCCTGGAAGCTGGCAAAGGCGGAAAAAGAGCCGCCCCTCACGCTTTTCGTCCTCCAGCAGCTGACCAGGGCCCACTGGTTCGATATTTCAGCCGCAAGACGGGACCTGGGATATGCGCCCGGGATAACGATAGAAGAGGGAATGAAGCGCCTGCAGGAGTGGCTGAAAGCCGGAACCTAGCCGGACAAATCGCCTTTTCGGGATAAAACGAAAGCCGGGGAACTTTCCCCGGCTTTAGTCATTTGTACGGCTTTTTTTCGCCGCGTTCATGTTACATGGGCTCCATACTGCACCTCGCTTGAGCCAGCGCTGACACTACACCGCCACCGCAATTATATTATAGCTGAACTATAGGCCGTTTCAAGAGCGCGGTTTCCACTTTTCACTGACTTAAATCCCACTTAGCCTTTCGTTTTAAGCAGCCAGAGGAATTCGAGGTTTCCTTTCGCGCCCCGTATCGGGGAATCTATCAGGCCGCTTTCTTCCACGCCGGGCAGGTTCAGCTTCATGAATTCCCGCAGGTTCTCTACGGCCTTCTGCCGCAGTTCCTCGGTTTTAACTATCCCCCGCTTCAGGTCGCCGGGCGACAGTTCGAATTGCGGCTTAACGAGGGCGATAACCACCCCGCCCGGGGCCATCACGCCGAAGACCGGCCCCAGGATCAGCCGCAGCGAAATAAAGGACACGTCGATGGCGCAGAGCACGGGCTTCTCGTCGAAAAGTTCAGGCTTCAGGAACCGGGCGTTGGTCTGGGGCATAAAGACCACGCGCGGATCGCTCTTTATCTTTTCGTGGATCTGCCCCTCGCCCACGTCCACGGCGTAAACCTTGAGCGCCCCGGCCTGCAGGAAGCAGTCGGTAAAGCCGCCGGTAGCCACGCCTACGTCCAGGCAGATCTTCCCCGCGGCCTCCACCTTGAAACTATCCAGGGCCCCCTTCAGCTTTATCCCCCCGCGCGAAACATAAGGGCAGTCGCTTTTGACCAGCTCGATGACGTCCGTCTCTTTGACCTGCTGCCCGGCCTTGTCGGCGGGCCGGCCGTTGACGGTCACCAGCCCCGCCATGATGGCGCGCAAAGCTTTCTCGCGGCTCTCGAACAGGCCGTTCGCAACGCAGGACACATCCAGGCGGGTTTTCATATGCTATATGGTACAAAAATTAAAAAGGGACCCTCCCATAAAGGGTCCCTTTTCGCTACTCGTGCGTCCTGCTAGCGGGCGGCGGTTTGGGCGGCTTGCTCCCAGATCTCCCTGAGCCCTTCGGGGAAATTCCGGCGCACGTCCTTCATCTCGCCCCAGGAAACATGGGTCTCCAGCACCCGGATGATCCCCACGGTAACGCGCATGGGGTCCATGCTCTTGGGCAGCTGCTCCTGCACGCGGTCGAGGAATTCGTCCATGGTCCGCGTCTTTATCGGCTTGTCCACCGGCGTCCAGCCGCTGTAGTACATGCCTATCATAAGCATGGGCAGCTGCGCGGCGAAGTCGGTGCTCTCTTTCACCGGCAGCCTGTCCCTTATCGCGTGCAGCACGGCCCGCAGCGCGCGGTAGGCGTCGTTGGGGTTGTTGAACCCAAGCTCCGTCTCAATATCCTTAAGCCATTCCCTCGTCTTGGCCATGGTCTTGTCGAACACGTGGGCTTCGGAAGCCTCGGTGATGGTGTGAGGCCACTCCTGGGTCACTCTCTCCGCCGCGTTCCAGTCCTCCTGGGGACTCCCGGGCTTGTTCCCCCTGTCGAGGTAGAGCTGGTGCGCCACATGGCGCGTCGCTTCCGCCAGATTCCCGCTGCGAAGATAGTCCGCGTACGCCTGCGTGAAGCAATGCCTGGCCACAGTAGCAGTATTTTTAGTCATTTTGCCCCCTGTTTAGTTTACCGGATGGCAGACGAGGCTCCGCCCCGTAAAGGGCGGTTCCCGCTGTCTGACATTTTAGATTCGGGATATCGCTATCCCCCCAGGGTCATCTTACAAAATATTCCGGAAGTGTCAATAGGCCGCATAGCGGAAGAGAGATCTCCGCCGGGCCCCGCGCTACTGTTCGTTATCCTCGTCCTCGAAAGGCTCCAGCTTCAGCTTGCCCTCTGCGTCCTTGCGAAGAACCTCTATCTTGCGCTTCACCTCTTCGAGTTTAACCGACAGCTCTTTAGAAATGGTCACGCCTTCCTCGAAAAGGGAAAGGGATTCTTCGATGGGCGTGTTCTCATCCTCGAGCTTGCCCACTATCTCCTCGAGTTTCTCCAGCTTCTCTTCAAAACCGCCCGCATTGGTCTTTTTTACCATAAAGTCTCCTGTTCAGGCCCGGCCCCGCCCTTGTCTTCCTGCTTCCGCGGTCTTTTCACGGCTGCGCTCCCAGCGCCGCCGGCGCCCCCGGCGGAGAGGACTTCCGCCTCGGCCTTCCCCTCGGCGAACTGCAGGGAAAGCCTGTCCCCCGCGGAAAGGGCCGCGGCCGTTTTCACGGCTTTCCCGTTCGCGTCCTTGACGATAGCGTAGCCCTTCCTGAGAGGGAAAAGCGGGCTCAGCGCCTTCAGTTTCTCCGTCTGCAGGTTAAGTTTCTCGCCCGCGTGCCGCAGTTTATCCGCCGAGGCGTAAAAAAGCTCCTCCACCGCGTCGTCCAGCCTGCGGGTGGGCTGCTCGAGGAGGACCAGCGGGTTCACCATGACCCTGCTCGAGACCAGCCTGTGGAATTTGCCCTGCAGGTTCTCGTAATAAATGCGCAGGCTCTGCAGCAGCCGCCTTTCCAGCCCGGCGATATTCGCCGCCAGCTCCACCTTGCTCTTAACGACAAGCTCGGCCGCGGCCGAAGGCGTGGGCGCGCGCAGGTCCGCCACGAAGTCGGCTATCGTGAAATCGGTCTCGTGCCCGACGCAGGAGATGACCGGGATCTTCGAGCCGGCTATGGCGCGGGCCACTATCTCCTCGTTGAAAGCCCAGAGGTCTTCCATGGAACCGCCGCCGCGGCCCACCAGCATCACGTCGATATCGGGAAAGTTCTCGTTCAGGTCTATTATGGCGTTGGCTATTTCTTCTTTGGAACCGGCGCCCTGCACCTTCACAGGGGCCACTATGATGTGCATATTGGCATAGCGGCGCTTCAGGATGGACAGGATGTCGCGGATGGCCGCGCCCGTCGGGGAGGTGACCACGGCGATCTTCTGCGGCAGGGCCGGGATAGGGCGTTTGCGGGCCTGGTCGAAGAGCCCCTCGGACTGGAGTTTCTTCTTGAGCTGCTCGAAGGCCAGCTGGAGCGGGCCTATGCCGGCCGGAACTATCTCCTTCGCCATCAGCTGGTACTTGCTCTGCTTGTCGTAGGTGGTGATATTGCCGCGCACGCGCACCAGCAGCCCGTTCTGCAGGTCGAACTTCATGTTCGACGCGTGGCCGCGGAACATCACCCCGGAGATATTCGAATTGGCGTCCTTCAGGTCGAAATAGGTATGCCCCAGCGACGAGACTTTAAGCCCGGAGATCTCCCCCTCCACCCACAGCTCGCGGAAGGACGTTTCCAGCAGGTACTTTATGCCCTGGCTGAGCTCGCTGACGGTATAGATCCTGGGCTCCGTCATTTTTCGCCCCGCAGGCGCTTAAGCCTTTTAGAGATCTCGATCTCGAAGCCCTGCTCGGTCGGCCGGTAGAAGATCTTCGGGTCCGGCATATATTCCTGCTTCACGTAATGGTTCTCGAAATCGTGCGGGTATTTGTAGCCCTGCCCGTGGCCGAGCGCCTTCCCGTCCTTCGAGGCGTCGCGCAGGTGCAGGGGCACGGCGCGCTCCACGCCGGAGTTGACCTCGGCCTGCGCCTCGTTTACCGCCATATAAGAAGCGTTGGACTTCGGCGAGCAGGCCACGTAGATGGCCGCCTGCGCTAGGATGATCCTGGCCTCGGGCATGCCCAGGACCTCGGCGGATTTGAAGGCGCTCTCGGCCATCACCAAGGCCATCGGGTTGGCGTTCCCTACGTCCTCGGAAGCGCAGATAAGGATGCGCCGCGCCACGAAGCGGGGATCCTCGCCGGCCTCCAGCATCTTGGCCAGCCAGTAGACCGCGGCGTCGGGGTCGGAGCCGCGCATGCTCTTGATGAAAGCGGAGATATGGTCGTAATGCTCGTCGGAGCTGCGGTCGTAGCGCAGGCTCCGGCGCTGAATGGATTCGCGGGCCACGGCCTCGTCTATCAGGCGCTTGCCGTCCGCGCCGGGCGTGGTGGTGATCACGGCCAGCTCTAGGGCGTTCAGCAGGCGGCGGGCGTCGCCGGAGGAGTTCTCCACCAGGTAGCGTTTCGCCTCGGGTGTCACTTCGGGCCTGAAGGCTTTCAGGCCGGCCTCGGCCGTAAGGGCCCGGTCGAAAATAGTGGAGAGGTGCTCCATGGAGAGCTGCTTGAATTCCACCACGATGAACCGCGACAGCAGCGCCTGGTTGATGTAGAAGAACGGGTTCTCCGTGGTCATGCCGATGAGGATGATCTCACCCTTCTCCACGGAAGGCAGCAGCACGTCCTGCTGCGTGCGGTTGAAATGGTGGATCTCGTCGAGGACCAGCAGCACGCGCTGGTTCTGCGCCAGGCCGCTGCCGAGCCCGCGGGAATATTCGATGATCTTCTTCAGATCGGCCACGCCCGCCATCACGGCGTTCAGGTCGAAGGTCTTGGCGTTGGCGCGCGAAGCTATGTAGCGGGCCAGCGCCGTCTTGCCGGCCCCGGGAGGGCCGAAGAAGACCGCGGACTTAAGGTTGTCGGATTCTATGGCGCGGCGCAGCAGTTTGCCCGGCCCGAGTATATGCTCCTGGCCGGCGAAATCGGCCAGGTCCTTGGGAGCCAGCCGGGCCGCCAGAGGGGCATAGACCGGCCCGCCCTCGGCTTCGGGGGTTTCCGGTTTTTCTTCAAAAAGTGATTCGGGCATTTTAAATTAGCGCGCTGCGGGCCGAATTGCAGAGATTCACCACAGAGACACAGAGAGGGATGAGTTCGGATGAGAAGCAAGAATTCTCATTGCACCGGCCTGATTTATATCTCTTCTCTTCTCATCTCCCTCTGTGGCTCTGTGGTGAATTTTGTTTTAATGCTCTTCCTCAAGGGTTTTAGCCAGTTTTTCCACCAGCTCGTCCACTTTCTTCGAGTCGGCCTCGCGGTTGGTCTCCGATCTCTGCTTCAGGATGTAGAGTTCCACGGCGAAATCGTAGGCGGCGAGAATGGCCAGTTTCGAGGAATCGACGATGTTGAGCTTTTCCTCTATCTTGTTTATTTTATCCTCGACCTGGCCCACGATGGTGCTCATATCCAGCGGGGACATCCCGTCCACGGCGGGGAATTTTATTATCCGGTTGCGGACCTTGGCTTCGAAATCGTTATTCGGCATCGTCGTCCTCGAACAGGCCGGGCTGCTGGTCGTTGGTCTTCTCTATCTTAACGCAGATGCGCTCCAGGCGGCGGCGCACCTTGGCCTTGAAATCGGCGAGTTCCCGGGCGGAGGAGGTGTTCGCGGCGGCCTTGTGGCGCGCCGAGCCGAGGAGCTCCACCTTCTGCCGGAGCACCTCGTTCTCCTCTTTAAGCCGGGCTATAAGCCCGGCAGCGCCGTTGACCAGTTCTTCAAGGCGCTTTATGCGGTTGTGCATGATTCAATTATAGTAAAAAGGGATTAAAAAACCCCGCGTTTTAAGCGGGGCTTTTTATTCGCGCAGGCGGCTTCAGCGGGGCAGGAAAACCGTCCTGGGGGTTTCTCCCCCGTGAACGAAGTCCTTCTTCGAGACTTCGCCCTTGCGGGAAAAGCCCCATTTCACGTAATAAAGCCTGCCGGCTTCCAGCGGGCGCCTGAATTCGGAAGCGAACTGCGCGAAGTCTATTTTGTAGCTGCCGTCCGGGGCCAGCTCCAGCTCTTTCTCCAGGACCACGCCGTCGAACCAGGCCGGGTTGTCCTGCTTCAGCGCGAGCTTCAGCACGGTGCGCTCCTCCGGGAACGCGGCGTAAGCGGCGCCCCACTTGTCCTTCAGCTCGAGAGTGAGCCCGGCGGGGCCTTCGGAGAGCTCCAGGTTCCCGGCGGTTATGGCCGACGGGTCCGGCGCGTCCGCCAGCTTGGCTTCGGCGAAAGCCTCGATGCGGGTCTCGGGCAGCCCGGGCTTCTTTATGAGCTTGTACTTATGGGAGCCTTCGGCCACTTCCGCCGAGATCGCGGTGTCCTCGAGGCAGACCCCGAAGACCTCCCTTTCCCAGGGCAGCGCCGTCCTGTTGCCGGTCAGCTCCACTGAGATCTTCCTGTGCTCTTTGCGCAGCAGTTTTTCGAAACAATGCCTGCCGTCCTGGTAGTCCTCGCAGATCTCCTCGAAAACGCAGCTGGTGAGGGAGACCGGCCTGGAAACCAGCGGGTCTCCCGCTTTAAAAGTAATGAATTTGCAGTCCTTGGTAGCCCGCAGCTTGTTGAGGAACTGCTGCATAGCCGGCCTGCCCGCCTCGGGCGAAGCAGGCGCCTCGCTCAAAGCCGCTTCCAGGCTGAAACCGCGGGTAAAGTCTACGGCGGGCTCCGCCGCAAACACCTGTCCGGCGAAGGCCAAAGCCAGCGCGCCCGGCAATATCTTCTTTAATAGGTCCATCTCTTACCCCTTTTCCCGGCTGATTCAACGCATCACGCTTTAAATACAGCGTATTACATTGTATCACGCCAGGCAGGTCGAATCAAGGGCCATAGGACCCCCGCTCGCGCTGGGCCCGTGCCTATAAAATCGAAGGCCCTTGGGCCTTTGTGGTCCCTCTCAAAAGAGGGGATAATATATACAGAAGATGACAGGAGGCCTTATGAACAAACTTTTAAGATCGGTTTCTATCCTGGCGGCGGCAGCGGTAGTGCTGCCCTCCCTCGCCCGCGCCGAGTCCAAGAGCATCTACGGCGACGACAACCGCCTGGACTATTTCGAGGCCTCCCCCGCCATGCGGCAGCTTTCCGATTCCGTAGTCTCGCTCTGGCCCTCCAAGCAGGTGAAGTTCGACGCCGGCGAATACAAGCTGGCCACCATCGGCTTCGGCGAAGCCCTCAACCTCTGCCCCGGCGAAAAGTTCCGCGAGCAGCCTATCGGCGCTTTCTGTTCCGGCACCCTGGTCGGGGAAGATATCGTGATGACCGCCGGCCACTGCATCACGGACGAAGCCAAGTGCGCTGACACCAAGTTCGTTTTCGGCTTCAACATAGATAAGGAAGGCGGCGCCGCCCGCACCGCCGTCACCGCAAAGGACATTTACGGCTGCAAGCGCATCATAAAGCGCGACCTGGACAAACAGGCTTCCGGCTTCATAGGTACCGGGATGGCCATCCTGAACGCCCTGCTGAACAAAGCGGGCCCCGACTTCGCCCTGGTGCAGCTGGACCGCAAAGTTGAAGGCCGCAAACCCCTGGAGGTCAACAGGAACAAGGACCTTAAGGCCGGAACCCGGATCTTCGTCATAGGCCACCCCGTGGGCCTGCCCGTTAAAGTGGCCGGCGACGCCAGCGTGCGCGACGCCGGGTCCAAAGCCTTCTTCACCACCGACCTGGACACTTTCGGCGGAAACTCGGGTTCCGCCGTGTTCAACGCCGCCACCAACAAGATCGAAGGCATCCTTGTCCGCGGCGGCACTGACTTCGTCGACAGCCCGGCCGGCTGCAAAGTGCAGCTCAAGAGCGGCCAGAACGAGGGCAAGGGCGAAGCCGTCACCAAGATGTCGGTAGTAGAAAAGTACATCCCGGCGATCGGCTCTTCCAAATCAGCGGCCCTGGAAATACGCGGCGTGCAGGTTGAGCAGGCGCCCGCCGCCGGCGAAGACCTGGCCCGCAAGATACAGTTCTAACCCAAGCCAGGCAGCAAATAAAGAACCCCGCCGTAAGCGGGGTTCTTTATTTGCATAGGCGGGCCGAATATAATAACCTTTATCCAGGTTTTGGGGGATCAATGAAAATATTATTATCGGTCGCGGCCGTATTGTGCCTTGCCGGGTGCAATACATATAAGCCTGTCTCCAGCGCCGCTGAAAACGGGCTGCGCAGGGACCTGAAAGCTGTAGGAGAGGTCCTCAGCTTCAGGGAAATAGATACCGAGAAGAAAGACGCGCCGGACGGCACGTCGGCGATAGTGCGCTTCGAAAGCGACGTTAAATGGCTGACGCTGGAGGAAGCCCTGGCGAGCGGCGGCGCCGCGAAGGACCCCCAGGAATACCTGGGGAAACTGGAGTATGTCTCCACTAAATTCGGGGAAGGCCCTAAAGCCGGGAGCAGCGGCCTGATAAAAGGCGCCATCCTCCTGGCGAAGACCGATACGGGCTGGATCTACAAAGGCTTGTCGGCCGATTAGCCGGCTTGTTCCGCTTCAGCCGCGCGCTGTTTCATCCGGCGGTGCCACAGCGCCGCCGCCAGCGCCATCCCGGCCAGCCCCAGCCATTTAAGCCAGAGCCAGCGGCGCGGCCCCTTCTTCAGAATCTCCACATCAGACGGCGAGCGCAGGTAAAGCAGCTCGCAGGCCCCCTCCCCCTTATCGTCGCGGCTTACGCTGGTTTTCCAGTTCAGTACCTTGTAAGGGTCCGTCTCTCCCGGCTTTTCCGAAGCCCTGGCGTTCACCAGCCAGCCTTTCAGGCGCACCTGGTCGCCGGGCTTTATCTTTTTCGCGGCGGCGAAAGCCGCCCCGTCGCAGGAGGCCAGGTGGGTGTTGGCCGCCTCGTTCAGGTTGAAGTTAACCCCGTAGTTCCAGCGCGCCTCGTAGTGGTCCATCATCACGCGGAGCTTTACGTCCTTGTAGAGCCCGCGGACCGCGTTCTCCCCCCACAGCAGGCCCGCGTCGGCCGCCATCACGTCGTCGAAGTCGCTGGCCAGCTTGTGCGATACGCCGAAGACCAGGCCCGCGGCCGAATAATTGTACAGCGGGGTAAAGGTCCAGCAGTATTTCCCCTTGCAGCAGGCCTGCGGCGCGGCCGTCCCCTCCAGCGCGGTCTGCAGCGGGACAGCGCTGGTTTCCGGGAGGGTCTCGGTCACCAGTTTATAGTTGTAGGAATATTTATAGCTGGAAAGAATGAAAAGCGCCAGCGAAAAGACGAAGAGATGTTTAAGGTCCGGCTTGCCCATATGATCCGTTCCGTCTATGATACCAAAAGCCGGTGCGGTTGAATGAACGCGGGGATATTTCCTAGGATTTAGATATTGCCCTTTCATTCTTAACGGAGAGATCATGAACGCCCTGCCGCTGCTTATCGTCGCCCTGCTGGTCTACGCCCTGGCTTACCGCTTTTACGCCGGGTTCATTATCGCCAAAGTTCTGGTCTTCGACAAGGACCGCCCCACCCCCGCCTACACGAAAGAGAACGGCTACGATTACAAACCCACGAATAAGTGGGTGCTGTTCGGCCACCATTTCGCCGCCATCGCCGGCGCGGGCCCGCTGGTGGGCCCGGTGCTGGCCGCCCAGTTCGGCTACCTCCCGGGCTTCATCTGGATCCTGATCGGCAGCGTCCTGGCCGGCGGCGTTCACGACATGGTCATACTTTTCGCCTCGGTGCGCCACCAGGGCATGTCCCTCACGGAGATCGCCAGGAAGGAAATAGGCCGCGTGACCGGCGGCGCCACGGGCACGGCGGTGCTGTTCATAATTATAACGGCGCTCGCCGGTCTCGGCATGGTTATCGTGAACGCGCTGGCGGAAAGCTCCTGGGGCACCTTCTCCATAGCGATGACCATCCCGATAGCTATTTTCACGGGGCTTTACATGGACAGGCTGCGCCCAGGGAAAATAGCGGAAGCTTCCCTGATAGGCGTCACGCTGGTGGTGGCCTGCATAGTGCTGGGCGAGCCGCTCTCGCGCAGCCAGTACGCGCATTATTTCCTCTTCTCCAAACCGCATCTCTCGATAATCCTCGCGCTGTACGGCATGCTGGCCTCTATTTTACCCGTGTGGCTGCTGCTGGCGCCGCGCGACTATCTGAGCTCCTATATGAAGATAGGCACGGTGCTGCTCCTGTTCCTCGGCATCGTCTGGGTCAGGCCGGATATGGCCGCGCCCGCCTTCACCAGCTTCGTCAGCGGCGGCGGCCCCATAGTGCCCGGCAAAGTCTGGCCTTACGTCTGCATCACCATCGCCTGCGGCGCCATCTCCGGCTTCCACTGCCTGATCAGCTCCGGCACCACGCCCAAGATGATAGCGAGCGAAAAAGATATCCGCATGATAGGCTACGGAGCGATGCTGACCGAGGGGTTCGTCTCGCTGATGGCGCTGGTGGCGGCCTGCGTGCTGCTGCCCGGCGATTATTTCGCCATCAACGTGCCGCCCGAAGTTTTCAAGAAGCTCGGGATGACGGTGACCCACCTGCCCGAGATGAGCCTGGCCGTCGGGGAACACCTGGAAGGCCGGGCCGGCGGAGCGGTGTCGCTGGCCGTGGGCATGGCGCAGATCTTCGCGTCCATCCCGGGCCTGAAGCATTTGCTTTCCTACTGGTACCATTTCGCCATCATGTTCGAGGCGCTGTTCATCCTGACCACCATCGACGCCGGCACGCGCGTGGCGCGCTACCTCACGCAGGAAGTGCTCGGGAACGTGTATAAACCCTTCGCCAGGACCGACTGGTGGCCGGGGGTGTTCTTCACCAGCGCGCTGGTCTGCGCGGCCTGGGGCGGGATGCTGCTGGCCGGGAACGTCACCACTATCTGGCCCATGTTCGGCGTGGCCAACCAGCTGCTGTCGGCCATAGCCCTGGCCATCGGGACCACGTTCATCATGAGGCGGTCGAAGCCCGTCTACGGCCTGATCACCTTCCTGCCTTTCCTGTTCATGCTCTCCACCACGCTGACGGCGGGCGTGATGAACATCTTCGGCAACTACCTGCCGCGCGGCGACGCGCAGGGCTACATCAACGTCGCGCTGAGCGTGATAATGATCGCCCTGGCCTGCGTGATCACCTTCACTTCGGCCGCCTCCTGGCTCAAGATCCTGCGCGCCCGCAACCGGGCCCCCGCCGCCGAAGCCGGCCTCCTGCCCGCTGTTTCCCCGGAATAGAAAAAGCCCGCCCCGCGTTCCGTACGCGGCGGCGGGCAGTGCCTTTGTTCTTCGGCCCCTCTACATTTTGCGGACGTCCATCGTGAAACCCAGCCAGCGGTTCTCAGACAGCGGCATGACCTTGTCGCTCGAGACACCCAGGTAATCCTTGCCGTACATCTCATAGACCGAAGACGACAGCTGCAGCTGTGGCAGCCGGCCCACCAGCTTCCCGTCCTGCATCAGGAAAGCGACCTGGGCCGGGGTCCCGAAACCGCCCTCGCTGGTGAAGTCCCCGCCGGTAGCGATGCTCAGGAAAACAGCGGGCTGCCCGCCCTGCAGCTCTTTTACGGTCTTCGTCCCGGGCTTGATCCGCATTATCCCCGAGGAGGCGCCGGGCGTGCCGTCGTAGTCCGCGACGGCGCAGCCGCTGGGAGCGAAGCCGAACTTCGCGGCCGTCTTTTTATCCGCGAAAGGCGCTAGCAGCACGCCGTTCTCGACGAATTTAAAACCGTCGCCACAGACCCCTTCGGCGTCGAAGAACGGCAGGGAATCTGCCTGCCGGCTGTTGGACAGCGTAAAGCCGTCGCCGAAGAGTTTCTGCCCCGTCTTGCCGGAGAACAGCGAGCCGCCGGCGCCGAAGCTCATCCCGCTGAGCTCGCGCATGAAGATCATCTTTACCAGGTCGTCGTTATCCTCGAAGAAGACCGGCAGCCTGCCCTCCGCCGGCAGCGGGACTTCGCGCAGGTACGCGCCAAGCGTTTCCCGGCAGTGGGCCAGGAACGCCTGCCTGTCGTACTCGCCGCCGGTATACCCGAACCACCCGTCCATGATGCTGGAGGAAGAGGCCAGCTTGTAAAGCAGGACGAACTCGTGCCTGGTGACGGAGGAAGCCAGGTCCAGCCCCGCGTCGTTCGCAAGCGAAGTCGTGTATCTCCCCGATTTTATTCCGCCGGAGGAGAACACGAACTCCGGGAAATCTTTGCGGAGCGCCGCGAGGATGGCCGAGACTTCCGCGTCCAGCGCCTCGGGCGTGAACGGGGCGCCGCCCGCGGCCTCCGAACGCGCCAGCCCGCCCGACGGCAGGCCGGGATAGGAGATCTTATAAGCCAGGGCCGCCTGCGCCCGCTTGCGGGCCTCAGCCTCCCCTTCTTCGCCCATGAAGCCGGAAACGCCGATAAAGCCGCCGTCATAGACCCTGACCCCGGTGCGCTTGATGCGCTTGGTGCGCAGCGATTCCGGGGCGGAGGCGGTGATCTTCACCGAGACTTCATCTTCTATAAGGGTATAGGTTTCGTTTATCATAGGTCCTCACAGCACCGACATTCCGCGCACGCGGACATAAGGCCCGCCGAAGCCGACCGGCAGCGGCCATTGTTCCATCTTGCCGCAGCCGCCGCCCACGAAAGAGAGCAGTTCCACTTTATCCGAGATGGCGTCGATCAGGCCGAAAGTCTCGAACACGCTGCCCGAGATCACCGAGACCTGAGCCGGGCCGGTTATCCTGCCGTCCTTTATGAAATACGACAGCGACGGGGCCAGGGTAAAGGTGCTCAGACCCGAACCGTGCTTTATCGTGTCGATGAACAGGCCGTCCTTCACCCCGGCGAAAAGCTCTTCTTTCGACATGTTCCCGGGCTCGAAATAGGTGGTGGTCATCCTGACGATAGGCTCGAACTCGAAGTTCATCGCGCGGGCGTTCCCGGTCGCAGCCTCTCCCAGTTCGGCGGCCGTCTGCGCGCTATGCAGGCGGCCGGCGAGCCTGCCGTTCTTGATGAGGAAGGTTTTATGCGCGGGGGTGCCCTCGTCGTCGTAAGGCGTGTAGCCGCTGCCCGAGCTGGAGCCTGTGTCGCTGATATGCAGGAAGTCGGGGCCCAGTTCCTTGCCCAGACTCCATTCTTTCAGCATCGCCTCGCTGCCCAGCATGAAGTCGGCCTCGCTTTTATGGCCGAACGACTCGTGCGCGAAGATCCCGGCGGCCAGCGGGGAAAGCACGACGGTGTATTTACCGGGCTCGACACGGACCGAGCCGCGCAGGAATTCCAGCGACTTGGAGATCCGCCCGCACAGCTCGGTTTTAAAGCCGGCCAGGCCGTCGAAGTCGTCGGCCGCGAGCACAGCGCCTTCGGAAAGCGTCTTCCCGTTCTCCGTAAAGGTCATGTTCACGCGCTGGCCGCACAGCTGCTTCTCAAAAACCATTTCCGCCCCTTTGGAATTATAAAGTTCCTTGCGGGTGAAAGTGTCGCTGTAAAAGGCGGACCACATCGTTATGGCCTTCTCGGCCGTCACCTCCGGGAAGAACGAGGCGAGAAAGGCGTTCTTTTCCGCCAGCGGGATAGAACGCAGGTCCTTCCCCCGGACTTTATGCGGCTCTTGTTTTCCGCCGGGCATGTTCCCGACGGTCTTGTTTTCAGCTATATGCTCCGACGGCGAGGCCAGCTTCGCCAGGCGGGAGAGCTCGTCCTGCACTTTATCCAGGGCGGTAAGCGAGGAAAAATACCAGCGCTTGCCGTCGAAAACCCGGATGAAGGCGCCGGCGGTGTCGCGTTCGCGCATCTCGCGCAGTTCGCCTTTCAGGTAGCGGATAAGGGTAGAGCGCACTTTTTCGATGCGCACGTCGCAGTACAGGCCTTCGGGGAATTTATACACGGTTCCTCCTGACGTTTCCAGCGGCTGCTTAACTTCCATTCATTACGGCGATAAGACCGGGCTCAGTGGTAGGCGTCGGTTTTTCTGGGCGGCGGAGGCGGCGGCGGCGCCAGTTTCGGCAGAGCCATCATCTCGGCCACGCACTGCTCCAGCTCTTTGGTGGCGCAGCCTTTCTTCAGGAACCTGAGCCGGGAATTCGCGGTCAGCATCCTTTTTATGATGCCCAGCAGGGTGGAGGAGAAAAAGATTACGGGGATGACCGCGGTCTCGGGATACTGGTGCAGTTCGTTATAAGTCTCCACGCCGTTCGCGCCGGGCATGTTGAAATCCAGGGTTATAAGGTCGGGGAGCAGTTCCCTGGCCTTCGCGGCGCCGGAATGCCCGTCGGGCTCCCGGCAGACGGTGAAGCCCTTGGACTGGAGAAATTCCTTCAGCAGCCCCGAGAGAGCGTCGTCGTCGTCGATTATGAGCACCGTTCCGGGCATAGATATTTTATAGAAAAAAACAGGTCAGCCCGGCAAATGCCTCTTGGTAAAAGCGCCTTTGCGGTATTCGTCGTAAGCCCGCTTCAGCTCGGCTTCCGTGTTCATCACGATCGAGCCGCGCCAGGCCACCGGCTCCTTCAGCGGCTTGCCCGCTATCAGCAGGAAGCGCATCCCTTCTTTGGACGCGGAGCAGGAGAGCTTTTCGCCGTCTTCGAGCACCGCCAGCCGGCCGGGGCCGATCTCCTGGGTCTTCTTCTTGTCGAACCAGCCCTTCCCTTCGAATACGAAGCAGAGCACATTGTCTTCCGCGCGGACGTCCAGGGTGAATTCCGCGCCCGGCGCGGCCGTCACGTCGAAGAACCAGGGCTTTATCGCGATATCCTGCGCCGGGCCGCTGACGCCGCCGTAATCGCCGCTGATAAGCCTGATCTTGAAGCCTTCGCCCTTGAACTCGGGGATAGCTTCGGCTTGTATCTCGCGGTAGCGGGGGACGGTCATCTTCTCTTTTTTCGGCAGGTTGGCCCAGAGCTGGAAGCCGCGCATAACGCCTTCACAGGCCTTCGGCATCTCCTGGTGCACTATGCCGGAACCCGCCGTCATCCACTGCACCTGGCCGGACTTTATCACGCCGGCGTTGCCCAGCGAGTCGCTGTGCGCCACCTCGCCTTCGACCATATAGGTGATGGTCTCGATGCCGCGGTGCGGGTGCCAGGGGAACCCGGCGATATAATCTTCCGGGTTCGCGGAACCGAAATTATCGAGCAGCAGGAAGGGGTCGGTCAGTTCGGTGTCGCCGAAGCCGAAGACGCGTTTAACCTTCACGCCGGCGCCCTCCACCACCTGGCTGCCTTCGAGAATGGTCTTTATTGTTCTTTCTTTCATAAATTCGCCTTAATTTCCCAGGGACTGCCTTTAACCTTCCCTTTCACGAAGACCCGCAGGCCATGGGCCGGAACTTCGGTCTCTATTACGCCGCCCTTTACTTTCAGCTTAGCCCCGGTGTAAAGTTCCCTGTATTTCCCGTCGGGCACGTCGGCGGCCGCGAGCCGGGCCGGTTTCTCGTCCTTGTTGAGGAAGACGACCGCGGTCTCACCGCCGAAATCCCGGCGGAAAGCGTATTGGTGCTCCGCCGCGTACAGGCGGGTCTGTTTCCCTTTCCGCAGCGGCACGGCCGCCGCCCTTATAGCGTTGAGCTTCCCGAGCTGGGCGTAAACCGGGTCGGTTTTCGCCTTTTTTATCCCCTCGGCGCCGAGCATCCGGCGGTTGTCGGGGTCGTCGCCGCCCTGCATCCTCACTTCGGTGCCGTAAAAGATGCAGGGGATGCCGCGGACCGTGAAATAGAAGTTCAGCGCGTCGTAATACTGCTCCACCGAGGCGGGCGCCACGTCCGCGGTGCCGCCGTTGAAGCGCGGCTTGTCGTGGTTGTCCAGGAAGGTCACCAGGTAGGTGGCGTCCTTATAGTCCCCGTCGTGGGCGAAGATCTCGTCGGCCTTGGCGTAATCCCCGCCCTTGAACACCTTCTCCATCCTCCCCCAGGCGCCCATCGAGGACAGCGGCATGTCCAGCACGCCCATCGCGCTGTTCATCGGGTCTCCCGGCGACAGCTTAGTGTAGGCGGACAGCAGCTTGAAATCGTCGTTAGTCCAGGCTTCGCCGAACAGGAAGAAATCCTTTTTTCCCTTGTGCATCGCGTCCGCGAAATCCCGCCAGAACTCGTTCTTCATCCAGACCAGCGTGTCCAGGCGGAAAGCGTCCACGCCCATGTCCCGGTAGCTGCCGTAGATCGCGGTGAACCACTTCAGCACTTCCGGGTTCTCGTCGTTGAAATCCAGCAGGTCGGCCAGGACCGGCCCTTTGCGGTTGAACCAGTTCTGCGTATCGGCGTAGTAATCGTATTCGCGCCCGAGCCCGCGCACTTTGCCGCGGTCCGCGTACCACTTCACGGAGGGATGGACGTCGCCGCCGTGGGCGTGGTTGAGCACTATGTCCTGCACCAGCTTCATCCCTTTGCCGTGCACCGCTTTGATAAGGTCGGGATAGGAGGCGCCCTTCGATTCCAGGTGCGGGTCTATCTTCGAGAAGTCCCAGGCCCAGTAGCCGTGGTAGCCGGCGGCGTCGTAAGTCTGCGAACTGTTCATGTAGCGGCCGGGCGGCTGCATCACCGGAGGGGTTATCCACACCGCGGTGAAGCCCATGGCTTTTATATGGTCCAGGTTGTCTATCAGGCCGCGGAAATCGCCGCCCTGGTAGTAGCGCAGGTTGCCGGGCACATACTCGTCGCCGTAGATATCGTTATTTGACGGGTCCCCGTCCACGAAGCGGTCGGTCACCGCCAGGTAGATGGTCTCGTCCCTGAAATCCGCGCCGCGCGCTGCCGGCGGCAGGGCCAGGAAAAGAGCGAAAAGGACCGTATTTTTAAGCATAGGTTCCGGCAGTATTTACCGCTAGTAGTTTAGCAAATGCCCGTTTGGCGGCCATAGGCTTTTATAGCGGGCAGTATTGCCCTAAAGGCCCAGGCCCGCTATGAGCATCATGGCCCTTACCCGCCGGCGCCCGCTTCAGTTACAATATAACATCGCTATTCCGCACGGGGGTATGATGATAAAAAGCCTTGCAGCGTTCCTTTTGGTCTTCGCAGCCTCTCCGGTCCTCTCCTTCGACCTGCAGTCCATCGATGCCGCCGGCATAAAAGAAATGAGCTCCGCCGCCGTGGAAGTCCCGGCCGCGCCCAAAGCCGCCAGCCAGTATCTCTGGATGAGCGTGCGCAGCAACCCGTCCTTCAAGGAAGCGGAAGCCAACGACTACGGCGCCCGCATAGAGACGCGCGTCCGCGAGACCATCGCAGACAGCTTCGACGTAAGCATGCGCACGGACTCGAATTCTTCCTGGGCCTCTATCCGCAAGTCCGGCAGCTACTACAGCCTTTCAGGCGCCGGGATCTACCTGAACATGAGCGGCTCCAACGGCTCCTATTTCGTGAACGGGAACGTCAGCGAGAACGGCAAGACCACCATGGTCAGCGTGAACGTCAGCAAGCGCTTCGACGATTTCTCATATAACGTGTTCGGCAACGGGCTGAACATGTACACCGACCGCAACTCCCTCAACGGGAATTACGACCCGGACCGCTTCTCCAAGAAAGCCGTGGCCGCCGTCACCTCGCTGGTGCTGGCTTTACAGGTGGAGAAGGGCCAGCCCGCTAAAGAAGTGAAAGCCGTCAGGAACAGCGAGCGGATCTGGCTGACGATACGCCCCGGCTTCGGAGGCTGGAACTCCGTGGAGGCGACCGACCCGTTCTCCCGCATAACCGTGGGCCTGCGCAAGATCTTCGACCGGGAATACGACGCCGAGATCGAGACCGACAATAACCGTTTCTCCGCCCGGGTCAGCGGCTTCTTCACCCGCCGCTACGAACTGCGCGGCGGCCGCACCGACCTCCGCATGGAAGAATGGGCTGGCAGCTGGACGCTGACCGGGAATGTGGAAACGCAGGGCGGACAGCAGGCCGTAAAGCTCGAGCTGCGCGACCGCTTCGGCGACGGCTCTTTCTACGTCTGGGACACTGCCATCAACCTCACCATCGACCGCAGCGCGGTGAACGGAACCGTGGACACCAAGGTTTACCCCAAGGAAGTGGTCGGCGCCATCACCGCGCTGGTTATGGCCTGGCAGCAGGATAACCCGAACCCGCGCTAGCGGGTCGAGGACCAAGCGCTATGCGCGCCAGGTCCGAGAGGGTGTATGCCGCGCCGCAGGCGCACCCGCTATGCGGGTGGAAAGCAGCAGCTTTCCGGCTAATCCCACGCAGCAGCCTCACTAAACTTCGCTGCGAAATAAAAAAGGCCGGGAAGACCGGCCTTTTTTATTTCCCCGCTCCGCGTCAGCCCAGGCGTCTGGCCTGGCGCTTGTCGCCGCCGCTTGAACCGCGAAGCGAGTTAAGCGCGTCCCTCTCCGTCAGCCGGGCGGCCAGCGGCGCGGGCTGGCGCAGCACGTCCACCAGATATGCCTTCAGCAGCTCCCGCAGGCGTGCGCGGGAGATAGAATGGGTCTGCCCGGTGCGGGCGTAAAGCCAGTCGCTCAGCGCCAGGAAATTATTGAAAGGCGAAGGCCCCGCGCAGATCAGCGCGGAGGTCTCCGCGAAAATACCGCTGTTGGCCACCAGGTCCCAGTACCGCGCGAAGCGCCGCAGGCGCTGCATCGTGAAGAAATCCAGCAGGCCGTTCTGCCGCAGTTCATAAGGCGGCTGGGGGCTGTAGACCATCTTCCACTCTTCGTCATGGCGCGCTATGGGCGCCCCGCGCAGGCGCTTCAGTATCCCCACCTGTATTTCCTGGGGCCCGAGCGCCGCCAGCCGGTCGAAACCGGCCGCGAACGAGGCCAGGTCTTCGCCCGGCAGGCCTATGATGAGGTCGGAGTGCAGATGCGCGGCCGTCTCACGCCGCAGGCGCAGGATATTCTTCTCGACGGCGGCGTTATCCTGCCTGCGCCCGATGCGCGCGGCCGCCGCCTCGTTGAAAGTCTGCACGCCCACTTCCAGCTGGAGCGAGCCGGCCGGGAATTTCTTTACGAGAGAGTAAAGCTCTTCGGGAAACCGGTCCGGGACCATCTCGAAATGCAGGAAAAGCCCCGGCCGGTACCGTTCGAGGAAAAAGCCGAGTATCGCCGCAGCCCGGCCTATGTCCAGGTTGAAAGTGCGGTCCACGAATTTAAATTTGAGAGCGCCCCGGGCTAAAAGCCCTTCCCAGGCTTCGAGCAGGGGCTCCAGCGGGAAATCCCTTACCGCCTTGTCCAGGGAGGACAGGCAGAAGTCGCAGGCGAAAGGGCAGCCGCGGGAAGCCTCGGCGTAGATCACGCGGTGGGCGATATCCTCGTCGGTATACAGCCCGTAAGGCAGAGAGAGGAGCTGCAGGTCGGGCGCGGGGGCGGCGATCACTTTTTCAGCCGGCGCCCCGCCGGCAAGCAGCTGCGCGCACAATCGGGGGAAAGCGGTTTCGCCCTCCCCTTTTATTACGAAGTCGGCGTCCCGGCAGATCTGCTGCTCCGGGATCTCATGGCTTACCTCGGGCCCGCCGAGTACGATAACCAGGTCCGGCCTCAGCCTTTTAAGTTCCGCCGCCAGCATGGCGCTTTCCTGCGCGTTCCACACATAAACGCCCAGCCCGAGGATGCGCGGCTCCAGCGCCAGCACCGCCTCCGCGGCCTCCGCCGTGCGCAAGCCGCAATTCAGCTCAAGTATTTTCGCGCGCGGGGCGAGCTCGCCGAGGTTGGCCAGCAGGCAGCGCAGCCCGAAGGAGCAGTGTTCATAGCGCGCGTTAAAAGTGGCGAGGACGATATCAGGCATCGGTTAAGTGTATAAAATCAGCCGCAAGCGTCAAAAGAAGATCCGCCGGATCGCCGGCGGACAGGCAAGACAAAAGATAAGGCTATTTCACGCCCAGCGTGAACGACGCGTCATAATCCCCGCCGCGCGAGAGCAGGGTTATGCCTGTGTCGCTGCCGTCGTAAAACCGGCTGGAAGGGATGGTATCCGGCCCCAGGGCGCGGTCTTTAATATAGAAGTCCAGGAAGCCGAAGCTCTTGCTCAGCCCCTTCTCCAGTTCCTCCAGGCCGTCGGCCTCCAGCGCCTTGAGCAGTTTGTGTTCGGTATACGAGTTGTTGTAGAGGAAATCGGTCCCGGCGGCGTTCAGGCGCGCGTCGACGTGCCACACCACCAGCCCGCCGACGAAACCCGTCTCGGTATCGTTGCCGGCCTTCCTGCGGTTCTCCACCAGGTAGAATTCGCCGAACGGGTTGTTTTCCCGTCCCTTCGGCACGAGCATCAGGCATTCCGCCGCATCCGAAGCCGGCTTCAGCTTGAAATCCCCGCCCAGGGTCACGACTTTCGGCTCTATCCAGCCCAGCATCATCTTGCTGAAGCAATTGTGGTCGTACATGGTGGAATCCATCATGTCGATATAACCCAGCCCGCCGTCAGGCCCTACGCCCGGCTTATAGTCGTAATAATCCGGCAGGCCCAGCGCGTGGCCGGTCTCATGGGTAAGGGTGCGGATCTTGAAGACCGCGGCCGGGTCTTCCCACTTCGAAACTATCCCCTGCCAGGAATAGGCGTTAAGCCCCACCCCGCCGATCTTAAAAGCTTTATCGGAAAAATGCGGGGCCACGCCCCACCAGAAAGTCGCCCATTCGCCCACCGGCCCCGTCCAGATGACGGCGAAGTAATCTATCACGCCGTCGCCGTTATTGTCGTACTGCGAGAAATCGTGCCCTTTGAAGCTCTCGAGGGCTTTCTTGATGAGGGCTTCGCGCCCTTCCCTGGTCTGCGCCACGTCTGCGCGCTTGCCTGCCTTGTACCAGCCCAGCACGTTCCCGTCTATATTGAGTTTGCCGTAGGAGGACCGCCTGTAATAAGCGCTCAGGCTCTCCAGTGGGAATTGCCCGCCCGAGCCGAAGATCCGGCCGTACATCGCTTCTTCGGTATCGCCGGGCCTGGCCGGGTATTCGTCGAATTCTATGAGCAGGACCAGCATCCTGGGGCTGCCCTGCGAAGGCAGGCCGCCGGCGCGCGAGCCGGTGAACAGGTTCGCGCCCTTCGCGCCGGAAAAGCGGGCGCTTAAATTAGCGACGAGGTCGGGAGAGAAGGACTGGTTGCCGATACCGAGCGCGGGGTCGATACGCTGCGCCGCGGGGCTCCTGGAGGGAAAACCCTGGTCCGGCGGCTCCACGGCAAAAGAGGCCTGGGCGAACGCCAGCAGCAGGATAAAAATAAAGCTAAATATCTTCATGGCTTATATTTACAGTATAACAGCTCCGCCCGAGACCGCATGGGCCTTATGGCCCGTACCGGGGAGGCCAATGGCCCTTACTTATCAGCCTGCCTTCTCTTACAATCTAACAGCGGGAGGCCATTATGAAAAAGAATATTCTTGCGGCGATACTGGCGATAACCCTCTACAGCCCCGTTCGCGCCCAGCTCAACTTCGATTCTTCTTCCGGCTTTAACTTCGCCGACATGCTCGGCTCTCAGTCCGTTGATCTCCCCCAGATCGAGATCGTGAAGGCCGCCCCCTCCTGCGAGGGCTACCCGCTTTCCATGAAGCTGCGCGGGCGGACCGTAACTCTCCCGGCCACCGGCGTCTGGACCCTGGAATCACACCTGGCCACCGACGAAGACTCTTTCCCGAACAGGCGCTCGTTCCCGAAAACCGTGCGCGAAAATATCTACGGGCATCTCGCCAATTCCTGCGACCTGCTCGCCAGGCTGATCCCCGGCACGAACTGCGGCGAAGTTTACAAGACGAGCTGGGACAAAGAGTGGACCCCGCCCGAGAACGGCAAGGCCGGCCAGGGCGCCCTGGGCGCGGTGCGGCCCTCGAAAGAAGAGGAGCTGTGGATCTTCAATATGATGTGGGTGGGAAAATCGATGCCCAAAGCCGGGACCAAATTCCTGGCCACTTTTAACGGCAAAAGCGTGGTAGTGGTGGGCGGCTACGAGCGCGGCCCCTCATCGAAGAAATTCATAGGCGGCTTCCAGAGAGAGGTTCTGTGGGCGCTGGGCGCCGAAGAGGCCTCCAGCAGGATAACTCTTTCGACCCTGCTCGACCAGACCCTTCCCCCCGGCCCGGTCGACTGCGCCAAATAACCATAAAAAAGCGAACCCGTCCGCAGTGCGGACGGGCGATACCCGGCGGGCTCCCGCTCAGGCGCTTTTCTTTATCTTCTTCAGGACCGTGGCCAGCTGGTCCGAGCAGGAGGTAGGGTTTTCCCCGCAGGTAATGCCTTTCAATTTTGAAATGACCTCGTCCACCGGCATCCCTTCCAGCAGCACCGCCAGGGCTTTCAGATTCCCGGCGCAGCCTTTATAAAATTGAACGCCGGACAACTTACCGTCCTTCACCGTGAACTTAACTTCACTGGCGCAGACGCCTTTCAGTTTATGTTTCATATGCTCTCCTGACAAAGACCATCATTTGCATTCGCCGGGACAGCGGCCCGGGTGGGCGCGCTCGAAAGCGTCGCAGATCCCGTCGCCGCAATAGCCCCGCTGCGGCGGGTCCACCCTGCGGAGCGCCCGTACCGGCACAAGGCTGCCGACCTTGCCGTAGTTGGAAGGAACCGGCCTCAGGCGGGGGATCTCCTGCGCCGGAACTTCGGGCTGCGGCCGCGCGGCCTTTTCCTCCGGTTTTTTCTCCGCTTTCTTTTCCGCCGCGGCCGGCGCGGCCTTCTTCTCCGGCAGCAGTTTGCCGGCCACTACCGAAGACACCGTATAGCTGCGCAGTCCCTGCGGATCCTTGGCCCTCAGGAAAGCCAGCCAGGAATAAAATGCCCCGAACTCGGACGGAGAGCTGTTGAACGAAGCGCCGTAAACTCCGGCGGACAGCCCGGAAAAAGCTTCTTTCGCCTCCCCAATGCCGGTTTTGCCGGCAGGGTGGAAGCTGTACAGGTGTTTTTCCGGTTTCTCCGCGTCGCCTGCGAGGAGCAGGGCTTCGTTCCTACCCCGGTTCTTCTTTTCCGCCGCGTCGCCGCAGATCTCGACGGGCGGCGCCGCCTCCAGGAATTTTTTATCGGCCGTGCCCGGCATGCAGCCGGTCCTTATTCCCGGCTGAAGGCGCTCGAGCGCCTCGAAGTATTCCTTGTGGCCGGGCACAGGAACGCCCTCTTCGCCTTTCTTCTTGCTCAAGCGCGCAAGCTCTTCGCCCGTCAGGTCCGAATAGCCGTCCCAGGCCCTGGTCTCCGGCCCCTGGTGGTAAGCCCCTATCTCATGCCCGGTCTTTTTCCAGCCTTCGAGCTCGGCCAGCCGGGCCGGGTCCGAAGAGATATAAACCGCGTACTGCGGGCTGAACAGCAGCGTCAGCCGCGCGTTCTGGGCGTCAGCCAGCTTCACCATGCCCTGCAGGGCTTTGTAGGACTCGGCAAGCTGCTCCGCTCCGCCTTTGAAATTGTAGGAGCCGTTCTGCACGGCGATAAAATAGTAAGACCCCGGCCCGGCCGCGCGGGCCCCCGCCGTAAACAGCATCGTCATTATTAGTATGATACCCGCAGGGTGCATAAGAGCCGCAGCCGCCTTATTTAGACTTTAAGCCGCAAAGTACTACCACTATAATAACAATTCTTGCGGACGGTTCTACAAGCGCGGCCCGGAGGATCCGGTGCTGGCAAATTTTAATGTTTTTTGCTAGATTACCCGCAAATGAAAGTACTAGTAACCGCACTTAACCGGAGCCGGCAGCCGATGACCGTAATGCCGTACGGCGCCTGCGCCGCGGCCCAGGCCGCGCGGGACGGCGGCCATGAAACCCGCCTGCTGGACCTGATGTTCGAAAAAGACCCGCTGAAGGCGCTTGAAAAGGCATGCCGGGAATTCAGGCCGGACGTGGCCGGCTTCTCGCTGCGCAATATCGACAACAACGATATGAGCGCGCCCGTCTCGTACCCGGGCGAGGCCGCCGGTCTTATGGCCGCGGCGCGCCGCGCCTGCGGGGCGAAGATAGTGCTGGGCGGGGCGGCCGTCTCCGTAATGCCTGAGGCCCTGCTGCGCCGCACCGGCGCTGACTGCTGCGTGACCGGCGACGGGGCGGCGGTTTTCCCGCGCCTCCTGGATACGCTGGCCTCCGGGGGCGAACCGCTCTCCGTTACCGGCGTCGGCGCGCTGAGGGGCGGGAAGTACGCCGCCGCCCCCCCAAACTTCCCGCCGTCCTGGGGCCCGGAACTCTTCCCGGACTTCGCCGCCTGGCTGGACCTGCGCGCTTACGCCCGGCACATGAGCGCCGTGCCTTTAAAGACCAAGCTCGGCTGCCCTTTCGGCTGCGTCTACTGCACTTACCCCTCCGGGGAAGGCCGGTCCTACCGGCTCTGCCCGCCGGCGGACGTAGCGCGGGCGGTACGCAAGCTGGCCGCGGCCGGGATACGGGACATAGAGTTCGTGGACAATGTCTTCAATTCCCCTTACTCCCACGCCATGAAACTTTGCTGGCTGCTGGCGGAAAGCCGGACGGGCGCGCGCTTCCACACCATGGAGCTGAACCCGGAATTCACGGACGGGCCGCTGCTGGACGCGATGGAACGGGCGGGCTTCGCCGGCATCGGCATCACGGCGGAAAGCGCGGACGACGGCGTCCTGGCGGCGCTGGGCAAGAACTATAACCGCGCCCACCTGGAGCGGGCGGCCAGGGCCGTAGAGAAGCGCGGCATGCCGTGCATGTGGGTCTTCCTGCTCGGCGGCCCCGGCGAAACCCGGGAGACGGTGGAGCGCACGCTCGAATTCGCGCGGAGCCGTATCCGGCCTTCGGACGCGGTTTTCTTCAACTCCGGGGTACGCATCTATCCCGGGACCCCGCTCGAAGCCGCCGCCAGGCGCGAGGGTTCGCTGAAGATCAGGCCGGAAGATATGCTGGAGCCGGTATTCTATCTTTCGCCCGGCCTGGATAAAGAATGGCTGTTGGAAAAGGTGGCAGCCGCCGCAAAAGAAAATATGAACTTCATGAATTCCGATTCCCTGGCCCTGCCTTTCCTGCCGGCGCTGTACCGGCTGGCGCATTTTGCCGGGGTTGAACAGCCTTTATGGAAATATACCCGCCGCTTGAGGCGGGGACTGCGCGGTCTGGGGGTTAACGCATGAAAACTCAGGATTGTTTCGTGGACGGGATAGCCACGGCGCTGCCGCCGGTGGCCATAACCCAGGCGGACGGCGCGGCCTTCCTCAAAGAGAGCTATGCCGGCAGGCTTAAGCCGGGAAGCGTCAAGCTGATGGAGAAGGTGTTCTCCCATCCGTCGGTACAAAGCCGGCGTTTCGCTTTCGACGACCCCAGCGCGCTGGTGGACGAGGACCCGGACCGGCGGGCTGAGCGGTTCGCCAAGTGGGCGCTGAAACTTTCGGCCGACGCGGGCCGACGCGCGCTGGTAAAGGCGGGACTGGCCCCGGCAGATATAGGCGGGCTGGTGGTGAACACCTGCACCGGCTACCTGTGCCCGGGGGTTTCCACCTACCTGATCGAGGAACTGGGCCTGAGCCGGTCGATAAAGGCTTATGACCTGGTGGGCAGCGGCTGCGGCGGAGCCGTCCCCAACCTGCAGCTGGCCGCGGCGCTGGCGAAAGAACGGCCCGGCGGCGCGGTCCTGAGCGTCTCCGTGGAGATCTGCAGCTGCACCTTCCAGATGGGCGACGACGCCAGCCTGATAGTTTCCAACGCGCTCTTCGGCGACGGCGCCGCGGCCGCGGTAGTAAGGGACAGGCCCGGCGGTTTCGCCATCGTCTCCTCGGTTTCGCGCTTCGCGCCGGAGTACAGGGAAGATATCCGCTTCGTGCACAAGAACGGGCAGCTGCATAACCAGCTTTCCGCCCGGCTGCCGGGGCTGGCGGCCGAAACGGCCGGCTCGCTGGTAACCGAACTGCTGGCCGCCAACGGGTTAACGCACAAGGATATCAGCCGCTGGGCGGTCCACCCGGGCGGCGAGAACGTGATCAGGTCCGTGCAGGCGAAGCTGGGCCTGGCCGACGGGGATATGCGCTATACGCGCAAGGTGCTCTCCGGCCTGGGGAACATGTCTTCGGCCACCGTCTGGTTCATCCTGGACGAGATGGAGCGGGAAGGGCTGAAGCCCGGCGACCTGGTGGTGATGCTGGCCTTCGGTGCGGGCATGTCGGCCCACGCCTGCCTGCTGAAAAAAGTCTAGCGGGCCGCGATAAAGAAGAAGGCCGGGCGTGAGCCCGGCCTTCTTTTCTTTTTTAGCCGCTAGTTTCAGCTGCGGAGCTTGGCGTCGAAGTTCTTGGTCAGCTTTTCGAGGATGGCCGCCAGGCGGGCGCCCACTTCGGCGTCGTTGAGCGTTTTCTCCATCGAGGAGAAAGTGAACCGGATGGTGAGGCTGCGGAAGCCGGCCGGGATGTTCTTGCCCTTGTACACGTCTATGAGCCGCGCGGAAGCCAGGTCCTGCACGCCGGAGAAAGAGCGTTCCATCTCGGCCCACTCGTGCTTTTCCTCCAGGACGATGGACAGGTCCCGCCAGTTATGCGGGAAAGCCGACACCGGCTTTATCTTGGTCACCTTCTGCCAGAATTCGGTCTTGCCGGGCACGGCCAGGCAGGTCAAAGGGACCTCGAAGTAGAAAATGTTGTTATCCTTGAAATCGAAAGCCGAACTTACCGACGGGGCCAGCTTGCCGAGATAGCCGGCGGAGCCGCCGCCGAGCCTCATCTCAAGGCAGTGCCCCGGCTGGAAATAAGCCGGCGCTTTTTTGGGCTTCTCGAAGCGGAACCCGCTCTTGCCCGAGAACAGCCGGGCCATCATGCCCTTCAGGTGGTAGAAGTCGGCGGCCGACTGCCCGCCTTTCCAGAACCCGCCCTCGGGAAAATCGCCGGACATCAGCCCGGAACAGTAAACTTCCTCGGTCTTGCCTTCGTCCTTCCGGGCGTAGGCGACGCCCGACTCGAAGATCATCACCGAATCCCGGCCGCGGTTCAGATTGTAGCGCAGCGTCTTCAGCAGCCCCGGCAGCAGGGTCTGGCGCATGAACTGGGAATCGGAGGACAGCGGGTTCTTAACTTCCACCGCGCCCTCCGCTTCCAGCCCGCAGGCCTTCATTTCCTTCGCCGAGACGAAATCGTAATTATAAGCTTCGCTGAAGCCGAGCGAGGCCAGGGTATTCTTCATTTCCGAGGTGACCGTCCACAGCGGCGTCATGGTGGAAGGCAGCATGGGCATCTGCGACACCGAGGGGATGACGTCGTAGCCGACGTAGCGCGCCACTTCCTCGGCGACGTCCCAGACCGACTCTATGTCCTGCCGGTAAGACGGCACGGCGAACTTCCACGGCTTGGAATCCTTCAGGTCGGGCTGGAAAGCTTTCAGGCAGGCGTAGATCTCGCCGGCGGCGATGCCCGTGCCCAGGATGGCGTTCACCCGGGCGGGGTCGATGTCTATCACCGGCGGCTGGTATTTCACCGGGCAGTTGTCGGTTATCTGTTCGGCCTTGGCGCCGGGCGCGGCTTCGAGGAGAAGCCCCGCGAGGCGGCGGGCCGCCTTTACGGTGAGCTCGGGGTCGGTGCCGCGTTCAAAACGATAGGAGGACTCGCTCTTTATCCCTGTCGCCTTGGAAGCCAGGCGCACCGTGGGCGGGCGGAACCGCGCGGACTCTATCAGCACGGCGTCGGTATAGTCGGAGACGGCCGTCTCCAGGCCGCCCATCACGCCTGCCAGGGCCACGGACTTCTTGGCGTCGGAGATGACCATCATGCCCGGGTCCAGCTTCAGCTCTTTGTTGTCCAGGGTGGTGAAATGCTCGCCGGGCAGGGCGCGGCGCACCTTTATTTCGGGGCCGTCCAGCTTGGAAATATCGAAACAATGCGTGGGCTGCCCCAGCTCGTACATCACGTAGTTGGAGCCGTCGATAAGGATATTCCCCTTGGGATTGGAGCCGATGGCGCGCAGGCGCTCGGCCATCCATTCGGGGGTCTTCGCCCCGCGCAGGCCGGTGACGGCGATAGCGGTATAGCGGGTACACAGGTCGGGGACCTCGATGCTGACCGGGACCAGGCAGCCGGCGGCGGCGCCTTCGAAAATTTTCGTTTCCTTCAGCTTGAGCCCGTAAAACAGGCAGAGTTCGCGGGCGAGCGCGTAATGGGAAAGGCAATAGCCCTGGTTGGGCAGCATTTCGACTTCCAGCAGGTAGTCGGCCTTCGGAAAAAGGGTCATCGCGTCAACGCCCACCAAAGTGTCGTCGGGCAGCACGAGGATGCCGGAATTGTCGTAGCCTTCCAGGCCCAGCTCGGCGGCCGAGCAGATCATACCCTCGGATTCCACGCCGCGGATCTTGGCTTTCTTAAGTTCGCCCTCGGAGAGCTTCGCGCCGACCTTGGCGAAAGGGATCTTCTGGCCGACGGCGCTGTTCTTCGCGCCGCAGACCACGCGCATGACGGAGGTTCCGTCGCTGACGTCCACCAGCGCCAGCTTGTCGGCGTTGGGATGCTTGTCTATCTTCATTATCTGCCCGACGCAGACGCCGGAGAAGGCCGCGCCGGTCTTCTTCAGCTCCTCCACCTTCAGGCCGACGCGGCACAGCTTGGCCGCCAGGTCCTCGGGCGCCGGGGGATTCTCTATGAAGTCAGTGAGCCAGGAGTAAAGTATTTTCATTACTGTACCTGCTTTAAGAAGCGCAGATCGTTCTCGTAGAGCATACGCATGTCGCTGATGCCGTACAGCAGCATGGCGAAACGCTCGATGCCGCCGCCGAAGGCGAAGCCGCTCCACTTCTCGGGGTCGTACTTGCAGCCCTTCAGCACTTTGGGGTGCACCATGCCCGCACCCATGAGCTCCAGCCAGCCGGTGCCTTTGCAGACGGGACAGCGCTCGGCGCCGTGGGCGCCTTTGCAGAAAATGCAGGACATGTCCACTTCGGCGCCGGGTTCCACGAACGGGAAATACGACGGGTTGAAGCGGGTCTTCACGGCCGAACCGAACAGGTCCTTCATGAAGGCGTCGGCGGTCCACTTGAGGTCGGCCATGCTCACGTTCTTATCGACGTAAAGGCCTTCTATCTGGTGGAAAGCGAAAGAGTGGCTGGCGTCCACGGCCTCGGAGCGGAACACGCGGCCGGTATGGAACACGCGGATAGGCGGCTCCTGCTTCTCCATGGAGCGGATCTGCACCGGGGAAGTGTGGGTGCGCAGCAGCATGGTCTTGCCCAGCTGGTCCTTCGCGTCCACGTAGAAAGTGTCCTGCATGTCGCGCGCCGGGTGGAAGGGCGGGAAGTTCAGGGCTTCGAAATTGTGATAGTCGTCCTCGATGAGCTGCCCGTCGGCCATGGTGAAGCCGAGCTTGAGGAAGGCCTCGGCCAGGCGGTTCATGACGTGGGTGAGCGGGTGCAGGCTGCCCTTGGGGAAAGGCCAGCCCGGCAGGGTCAGGTCGATATCGGATTTAACGGCGGGCCCGGCGGCGCCCGTAGCGCCTTTCAGCTCGGCCAGCTTCGCTTCCATCTCCTGCTTGGCGGTATTGCCCAGCGCGCCCAGCGGCTTGCGCTCTTCTATGGGGATATCTTTCAGGTCCCGCAGCAGCAGGGCCAGCTCGCCCTTGCGGCCGAGGTAATGCAGCTCCAGCGCCTCGGGGTTCTCGGCGGGCTGCTTGGCTATAGAAACGGAAAAACTGTCCCGTATTGCGGACAGTTTTCCCTTCCACTCCGTGGCGTTCACGTCGCGGCCTTAGTTAGCGGTACCGACAACTTTCTTGATGTTGCCGATAGCTTTCCTGGAGATCTCAGCAAGCTGCTTGAAAGACTTCGGGTCGCGGATGGCGATCTCGGACAGCATCTTGCGGTTAAGGTTGATATTCGCTTTGTGGATACCATCCATGAACCTGCTGTAAGACATTCCTTCCTCGCGGGCGGCGGCGTTGAGGCGGACGATCCACAGCTGGCGGATGTCGCCCTTCTTGTCGCGGCGGTGGATATAAGCGGTGGTCAGCGACTTGTTGACCTGCTGTATAGCCTGGCGCAGGCGGTTGCCCTTGTTGCCGTAATAGCCCTTGGAGAGCTTGAAAATTCTTTTCTTTCTTTTGGTTCTTGCTACGCTGTATTTTATTCTCATGTGATTATCCCTGGTTTATTATTTCTCTCTGGATCGCGTTACTGGTAAGGCAGGTACTGCTTAAGCATTTTGCCTTCGGCGGAGTTCGTTTCCTCGACCTTCACGGTGCGGAGGTTGCGGCCGCGCTTGGCCGACATGCCGGTCAGGAGGTGGCGCAGGCCGGATTTCCGGTGCAGCCATTTGCCTGTAGTGGTCTTTCTAAATCTTTTCTTCGCACCGCTATGGGATTTCATTTTAGGCATAGTGTTCTCTTACTCGGTGAATTGTGCGGCTTCGCTTCGCGCCGCGGCGTTGCTTCGCTCTAGTCCTGATATTATATAACTTTACAACACGTCTTGGAAAGTCCCGTTCAGGTTCCGGGGGCCTGCTCCGGCTTCGGAGCGGGGGCCGGCTGGTCCGCGGGCTTGGGCGCGGCGGCGGCCGGCTTGGGCGCGGCGGCGGCCGGGGCCGCGGGTTTCGCGGCGGGCTTCGGAGCATGCGTGGCCGGGGCGAGCATGATGCTCATGCGGTTGCCCATCATCGACGGGCGGCCTTCGACGATGCCGACGGCGGACAGATTCGCCTTTATGGCCATCAGGATCTCTTCGCCGAGGTTGCGGTGCTGGTTCTCGCGGCCGCGGAACACCACGGTCACGCGCACCTTGTTATGCTCTTTCAGAAATTCTTCTATGTGCTTGATCTTGGTCTGCAGGTCGTGGGTGGCGATGCGCGGGTTAAGGCGGATCTCTTTCAGCACGCCGGCTTTCTGCTTCTTGCGGTTCTCGCGGTCCTGCTTTTCCTTCTCGTAAAGGAACTTGGAAAAATCCATCACCTTGCAGACGGGCGGGTTGGCGCCGGGGGAGATCTCGACCAGGTCGAGGCCGGAGCCCTTGGCCATAGTCACGGCTTCGATGAGCGGCTTTATACCGAGCATGGTCCCGTGCATGTCTATAAGACGCACCTGCGGGGAGGTTATATTCCGGTTAACTCTTACTCTCTTATCGTTGTTCAAACGCTGCCTCCTGTAAACTTGGACAGAAAATGCTACCTGACAGGCTTTTGCCCCTGTCTGACTTATATTCTACCTTTTTTCCCCTATGTAAAGAAGGAAAAATACAGCTTATAAAACAGCAGGCCCAGGTACTCGTTCGCCGCCAGCCTGGCGTCCGGGCCGCTTCCGGGGAGGTAATCGTTTAAGAAACGCGGCCCCCCCGAGCGGCGCGCTACGGGGAAAGGGACTAGTTCGGCGGCTCCGGCCTTCTGAAAAAGCAGCACCGAGCGGGGCATATGGTAGGCGGAGGTGAGCAGAATTATCCTTTTATACCCTTTCTCCCCGCAGATCTTAAGGCTGTAGCGGGCGTTTTCCCTGGTGTCGCGGGAGTTCTCTTCCTTAATAAGCTTGTTTTCGGGCACTCCCAGCTCCTTAAGGAAAGCCGCCGCGGCTTCGGCCTCGGGGGCTTCGGAGAAAGGCGCCCCGCCGGAGACCAGTATAGGCAGGCCGGTGTCCCTCTGCAGTTTGAAAGCCGCGGCGGCGCGTTCCAGCGTGCCGGGGGCTAATCGTTCGGAAGCCGAGTAAGGCTTCCCTCCCCCCCTGAACCCGCCGCAGAGCAGCACGATAACATCCCCCTGCGGTTTCGCGGGGGTAGAATAAGAGCGCTCAAGCGGCCCTAAAAGAACATTACAGAAAATCTTAGTAGTCCCCACCCACACCAGCGCCGCCAGCGCGGCGCAAACCAAAGCCGCTCCCCGCGCCCGCTTCCTAAAGTAAAAAGCCAGCCCCGCCAGCACCACCACCAGAAACCCCGGCGGCAGCACAAAAGCCCCAACAATTTTCTTAATAAGGAACATGACAGCTAAATAATACAAAATCGCGCCATACTGTTGGGGCCAGCATACCGGAACCGCGAGAAGCCCAGTCGGGGCCTACCGCAGTGGCCGGAACGCAAAACGCGGTCGGCCACACCGTGGCCTCCCTCATCAGTCGGACTCGGCGCTATGCAAGCCTCGTCCTCCTGAAGGTTTTGCTAACCCGGCCACTGCGGTCTCCCCTCCACAACGGGTTGCGAAGCCACATTTGGTTGCTGGCGGAGACCGTGGGCATGGGGTCAGCAAAAGCCTCCCGGAGGTCCGAGCTTGCATAAGCGCGAGGACCGAGGGGGGCAGCGGCGAGCACGGTGTGCGGGTGGAGCGCAGCGACACCGCAGTGACCGCGGTTTTGATGACCCCATGCCCACGGTAGGCCGCCGAATGTAAAAAAAGACAGGCTACTTAATTTTCATTAAAGTAGCCTGTCCCTTTTTTAGCCTGTTTTATTTTAGTTCGACCCAGTAGTAGGTGTTAAGGTCGGTTTGTTTGTGCAGGACTCCGCCGTTGGCTTCGATAACCTTTTTAGAACGCTCGTTCACCGCCGAACAATCTATCCAGGCTTTATCTATCCCCAGCTCGCGGGCTTTTTCAAGCAATAATTTCAGGATCAGTTTGCCGTAACCCTTGCCTCTTTGCGACGGCCTGATACCATAACCGATATGTCCCCCCATCTCTCTCAAGGCCTCGGTCAGGCGGTGCCTTAGCTTGCCGAACCCGACGGGCTGGCCGTCTACACACAACCAATAGTTGTTCTGCGGAACCTGCCAATCCTTCAAATTAATTCCCTGGCCCATCTCCACGCTTTGCTTCAACCACACCGCAAATTCCTCCGGGGTTTTCCCGTTAGCGCCGTTCTGGAACCCATTCTCATCCAAAGGCATTTCCTGCAGCATCTCATAAACGTCCATGCCGTCCTTCTCAGTCACCAGCCGCAGTTCAATATTCATAAATTCATCCATTAGAATTTAGTATATAAAGTTGCGTGAACGCTGCACACTAAAACATAAGCAGCTATGTACCCGTTGCGGAGGGGCGGCGAGGGGATGGGTCCGGCGGGGCGTCACGGAGGCCCGAGCTTGCATAGCGCGAGGGCCGAGTGACGAGGGGCGGGCACGGTGTGTCCCGACCCCGTCCCCGACGGCCCCATCCCCTCGCCGCCCCGACTGGGCATCTCGCGGTTCTTCTCCCCAATAAAATAAAACTCCCCGCTTCTTGGGGCGGGGAGTTTCATTGTTTGAGCGAACCCTTATTTTATCATGGGGATGCGCATGCTGTAGAAGGAGCGCCAGACGAAGATCACGCTGATGGCGAAGAAGACGGCCGCCAGCATGTGGCTGGTGTCCGTGGGCAGCGTCACCGCCAGTTCCACGGCCAGGAGGCCGAACAGGGTGGTGAACTTGATGATCGGGTTCATGGCCACCGACGAGGTATCCTTGAACGGGTCGCCCACCGTGTCGCCCACGACGGAAGCGTCGTGCAGCGGCGTGCCCTTCGCGTTCAGCTCCGTCTCCACGATCTTCTTCGCGTTGTCCCACGCGCCGCCCGCGTTGGCCATGAAGATGGCCTCGTACAGGCCGAAGATCGCTATGCTGATCAGGTAGCCGATGAAGAAGTAATGGTTCAGGCAGGCGAAAGCCAGCGTCGAGAAGAACACCACCAGGAAGATATTGAACATACCCTTCTGGGCGTACTTCGTGCAGATCTCCACCACCTTCTTGGAGTCCTCCACATTGGCCTTCTTAACTTCGGTGTCCAGCTTGATGTTCTTCTTGATGAAGTCCACCGCCTGGTAGGCGCCCGTCGTCACGGCCTGCATAGAAGCCCCGGCGAACCAGAAGATGATCGCGCCGCCGGTGATAAGACCCAGCAGGAACTTCGGGTTCAGGATCGAGAGCCCCTCGGTAACCGCGGGAGCCCCGAACTTCGCCGACAGCATCTGGATGATCGCGAAGATCAGGGTAGTCGCGCCCACCACGGCCGTGCCTATCAGCACCGGCTTCGCCGTCGCCTTGAAAGTATTGCCCGCGCCGTCGTTCTCTTCCAGGAACTTCTTGCCGTTCTCGAAGTCCACGTCGAAACCGAAGTCCTTCTTCAGCTCTTCCCTGATGCCGGGGATCCCCTCGATCATGGACAGCTCGAACACGGACTGCGCGTTATCGGTAACCGGGCCGTAGGAGTCCACGGCTATCGTCACCGGGCCCATGCCCAGGAAGCCGAAGGCCACCAGGCCGAAGGCGAAGATAGCGGGAGACATCATCAGCATGCCGAGGCCCAGAGTGGACACAAGGTACGCGACGCCCATCAGGAAGATGATGGCCATGCCCAGCCAGTAGGCGCTGAAATTGCCGGCCACCAGGCCCGACAGGATATTAAGGGAAGCGCCGCCCTCTTTAGAGGCCGACAGCACTTCGCGCACGTGGCCCGAGTTGGTGGAGGTGAACACCTTCACCAGTTCGGGGATCAGCGCGCCGGCGATAGTGCCGCAGGTGATGATAGTGGAAAGCTTCCACCACAGCGTGCCGTCGCCGAGCTCGGGGATAAGCACGCGGCTGAGAGCGTAGGTCATCACGATGGACACGAACGAGGTCAGCCACACCAGCATGGTGAGCGGGTGCTCGAAGTTGAATTTCTTGGACTGGCCGTACATGGCCTTGGTTACCATGCCGTTGACCCAGTACGAGAACGCGCTGGTCACGATCATGCCGATGCGCATCACGAAGATCCAGACCAGCAGCTGGATCTGGGCGTGCTGCGAAGCCATTCCGGCTTCCACTTCGGTAAGCCCGCTGCGCATGAACACTTCGGGTGAAACCGCGAGGAGGATGAAGGTGATCAGGGCTACGCCCGTCACGCCGTAAGTCTCGAAACCGTCGGCCGTCGGGCCCACGGAGTCGCCGGCGTTGTCGCCGGTGCAGTCCGCGATGACGCCGGGGTTGCGGACGTCGTCTTCCTTGATCTTGAACACTATCTTCATCAGGTCGGAGCCGATGTCGGCGATCTTGGTGAAGATGCCGCCGGCGATACGGAGGGCGGCGGCGCCCAGCGACTCGCCGATGGCGAAGCCGATGAAGCAGAGACCGGCGTAGTCGCCGGGCACGAAGAGCAGGATGAAGAGCATCATTACGAGCTCGACGCTGATAAGCAGCATGCCGATGGACATGCCGGCCTTGAGCGGGATCTGCATCGTCGGGTAAGGCAGGCCTTTAAGGCCGGCGAAGGCGGTGCGGGAGTTGGCGTACGTGTTGATGCGGATGCCGAACCAGGCCACCGAGTACGAGCCCAGGATGCCGATCACGGAGAAAACGACGATGATGAAGATCTTGAAAGCCGTCATGTCGGGCTTAAGGCTGAAGTACCACACCATGATGGCCGCGATGAAGAACCACAGCATGGCGATGAACTTGCCCTGCGTGAAAAGGTAAGTCTTGCAGGTCTCGTAGATCAGTTCGGAGATCTCGAGCATCGACTTGTGAACGGGGAGCTTGGAGATCTGCATGGACTGGACAAGCCCGAACAGCATCCCCAGTATGCAGATGACGAGTCCGCCGAGCAGGAGGTTGTGACCCGACACGCCCAGGAACAGGACGCTGCCCAGGTCAGGAATCTTAAGCTCTGCCTCGCTGGCGAAAGCGGGCGCGGAAGCCAACAACAGAACCGCAGAAGCGGCGAGAGTAGTGAGTTTTCGCATTTTTTCCCCTCTAACTTTTAACTTAGGTTTTAAAAAAGCCCGCCGGTTTTGCCGGCGGGCTTTTTGTTGTTAATTCTGTGTTTTCTGCTCCACGGCGACGGGAAAGCCCGCCCCCATGGTCGACGACACGAATACCGACTCCATGTAGACGCCCTTGGAGGAAGACGGCTTCACCTTCAGGACCGCGTCTATCACGGTCTGAACGTTCTCCACCAGCTTCTCTTCGGGGAAGGAGACCTTGCCGGCCACGGCGTGCACTATGCCCTGGGGGTCGGCCTTGAACTCGATGCGCCCGGCCTTCAGTTCCTTCACGGTCTTGGCCACGTCGAAAGTAACGGTGCCGCTCTTGGGGTTAGGCATCAGGCCTTTGGGGCCCAGGGTCTTACCCAGCTTGGCGGCGTCTTTCATCATATCGGGGGTGACGACGAGGATGTCGAAATCCAGGAAGCCGCCGAATATTTTCTCGATCAGCTCGGCGCCGCCGAAAACGTCCGCGCCGGCGGCCTGGGCTTCTTTTTCCTTCTCGCCCTTGGCTATGACGGCGACCTTCTTGGTCTTGCCGGTGCCGTGGGGCAGGCTGACGGTGCTGCGCACCTGCTGGTCGCTCTGCTTCACGTCGATGCCCAGCTTGAAATGAACTTCCAGGGTCTCGTCGAACTTGGCGTTGGCGGTTTTCTTCACCAGGGCCACGGCTTCTTTAAGGGTGTACTTCTTTTCGAGGTCCAGCCCTTTCTTCACGTTGTCTATTCTTTTTCCCATTTTGTTTTCTCCTTTGTGATTTCCAGGGCGTTGCGGCCCCCGAGGTTCATGCGCGGGAAGGACCCGCTTCCTCGTTAAGGAACTGCCGGCGGGGCGGTTAAGCCCCGGCCAGCCGGTCCAAATTTACCCTATGATATCCACGCCCATGCTGCGGGCGGTGCCTTTCACCATTTCCATGGCCCGTTTCACGTCTTTCGTGTTGAGGTCCACCAGCTTGATCTTGGCGACTTCCTCTACCTGCTTCAGGGTGAGCTTGCCCACTTTTTCCTTGTTGGGCACGCCGGAACCCTTCGCAAGGCCGGCGGCTTTCTTTATGAGAGCGGCCATCGGGGGCATCTTGGTGATGAAGGTGAAAGTCCTGTCTTCGTACACCGTGAGGACGACGGGTATCGGTACGCCCTGCTCCAGCTTGCGGGTCTTTTCATTGAACTGTTTGCAGAAGTCCATGATGTTGACGCCGTGCTGACCGAGGGCGGGACCTACGGGGGGCGCGGGGTTAGCGGCGCCGGCCGGGATCTGAAGCTTTATCTGTGTTTTGATCGCTTTAACTTTAGCCATAGTAATGAATTAAGGAATTACCCTTAACGTCTCTCCTTATAATTAAGTCCTGGACGCGCCGCGTAACACGGACATCCTGAAGCCGCTGAAGCTGCGGCTTTAGACTTTTTCTACCTGCAGAAAATCAAGTTCCACCGGGGTGGGACGGTCGAACACGGTGACGGTAACGCGCAGTTTCGCTTTCTGCTCGTTCACGTCCTCGACGACGCCCATGAAGTGCTTGAACGGCCCTTCGATGATGCGCACGTTCTCGCCCTTCTCGAACTGTACGGCGGGTTTGGGCTTTTCCTGGCTGGTGGAGTTCATCAGCTCGAGGATCTGCTGCACTTCCACTTCGTCCATGGGCGTGGGTTTGGGGTCCCCGAGGAACCCGCTGACGCCCTGCACTCCGCGGATGGCCCAATAAGTGTTGTTATCCAGGTCCATGTTCACCAGCACGTAGCCGGGGAAAAATTTGCGCTTACTGACTTTTTTCTGGTTGTTCTTGACCTGCATCACGTCCTCGGTGGGGATGAGGACCTGGGCGATGCGGCCGGCCAGCTCTTTATCTTCTACCTTGGCCTGGAGCATCTTCAGAACGCGCTCCTCGAAACCGGTGCGGGTGTGGATCACGTACCATGACTTAGCCATTAGCGGCCTCCCAGTATCAGCTTGAGCCCGGCGTTAAGGCCGACGTCCACAAGGCTGATGTAGATCGAGATGAGGATGACCACGAAGCTGACGGCTATGGTCGAACGGACGACGTCCTTGCGGCCCAGCCAGGTGACCTTGGTCAGCTCGACGTAGACTTCTTTGATGAAATCAGTGATTTTTTTCATAGTTTCAAACGTTACCCCGTACGACAGGAGCCGGTTAACGGGAGCGGCTGCGAGCGTCAGCGAGCTTCCCTATCAGACAATTCCTAACTGCCAAACTCTAAGCTCTGCGGGAGCGGCATGCGAGCGGTAGCGAGCCTCCCCTATCAAGAACAATTCCTTCCGCCAAATACAAAGAACTCTGAAAGTTGGGCGGGAGCGGAAGGAATTGAACCTTCAGTTGCAGTTTTGGAGACTGCTGGTTTACCGTTAACCGACGCTCCCACTGTAGAGATCAGGACTTTACTTCCTTATGGGGGGTCTGCTTGCCGCAGGCCCTGCAGAACTTGTTCAGTTCTATCTTGAATTCTTTCTTCTTGCCCCTGGACATGTGGTAATTCTTGTTCTTGCACACCGTGCAGCCGAGGATGATGGTAATTCTGTCAGCCATAGTTAATACTCCAGTAGTAATCGGCTTGCGGCGGCCGGGTCCCGGCCGCCGCAGCCGTCGCTTATTCGATTATTTCGCTCACGACGCCGGATCCCACGGTGTGGCCGCCTTCGCGGATAGCGAAGCGCAGACCCTTTTCCATGGCGATAGCGGATATCAGTTCAACGGTCATCTCGGCGTGGTCGCCGGGCATGATCATCTCGACGCCGGGCTTCAGTTCAACGCCGCCGGTCACATCGGTGGTCCGGAAGTAGAACTGGGGCTTGTAGCCCTTGAAGAACGGGGTATGACGCCCGCCCTCTTCCTTCGTCAGGATGTAAACCTCGCCCTTGAACTTCTTGTGGGGAGTGCAGCTCTTGGGAGCCGCAAGCACCTGGCCGCGCTCGATGTTCTCTTTATCGATGCCGCGAAGCAGGATGCCCACGTTGTCGCCGGCCTGGCCCTGGTCAAGGAGCTTCCGGAACATTTCT
>Ga0079306_1000145_pt1 | contig 84369 bp, 81 predicted proteins | sample Methanotroph_Enr_FD_79181 | JGI IMG/M metagenome (GOLD analysis project Ga0079306, IMG submission 79181) | Enriched soil microbial communities from Old Woman Creek wetland in Ohio, USA - Methanotroph_Enrichment_5 | ecosystem: Environmental > Terrestrial > Soil > Wetlands | place: USA: Ohio... | reverse complement strand
GTACCTGAAGCAAAACGGGATCGAGGTCTTGACCCAGTTCCGCAAGCCGTACTACCGGCACCTGGCGCTGGAACTCGAGGACCGCGGCTTCCCCGAGACGGAGGCGCTCAGCCGTGAGGTCTGCTCGCTGCCGATGAACGTCGAGATCACCGACGAGGAAGTTGACCATGTAATTGCCGTGGTGCGGTCGTTTTATCAACTGGCCCCGATCGGTTAACAAAGAGAGCCCAATGACAACACACGAACTTGCACTCAACATCCGCTGCCATGCCGTGACCATGTGCCACCTTGGCAACAGCTCCCATGTGGGCGCCGTGCTCTCCATGGCCGATATCCTTGCCGTCCTCTACGGCGCTGTCAGTTCGAAGCGACCCGAGGAGCCGAAATGGCCGGACCGTGACCGGTTCATCCTGAGCAAGGGGCATGCGGGCGCCGGCGTGTACGCCGTTTTGGCCGAGACCGGGTTTTTCTCGGTCGACGAGCTGAAAACCCATTACGCCAACGGCAGCAGGCTCTCCGGCCACGTCTCCCACAAGGGGGTCCCCGGTGTGGAGATCTCGACCGGGTCGCTTGGCCATGGCCTGCCCATCGGTGCAGGCATGGCGTACGCCGCGAAGCTCGACGGCAAACGGCACCGGGTCACGGTCGTCATGGGCGACGGTGAATGCGACGAGGGGTCGAACTGGGAGGCTATCCTGTTCGCAGCGCATCACAAGCTTTCGAATCTGGTCGCCGTTGTCGACTACAACAAGCTGCAAAGCCTTTGCCTTGTGGAAGACACCCTGGCGATGGAACCTTTCGCCGACAAGTGGAGGGCGTTTGGCTGGAACGTCGTCGAGGTGGACGGCCACGACCATGAGGCACTGCGCCTGGCGCTCGATGTCGACCCGGCGGCAGGGGGTAGACCCACTTGTGTCATCGCACATACCGTTAAAGGGAAGGGGGTCTCCTTCATGGAGAACTCCGTTCTCTGGCACTACCGGAGCCCTCAGGGGGAAGAATATCAACGCGCCATGGCAGAATTGGGGATCGATATAGATGCGAAATGAGATGATACGGGTCATAACGGAGTTGGCAGCTGAGGATCCCAACCTCGTACTGGTTACGGGCGACTTGGGGTTTGGCGTGTTTGACGGGTTCTCGCGGGATTTCCCCCGCCAGTTCCTGAACGCCGGGATTGCTGAGCAGAACATGACTGGCCTGGCGGTGGGGATGGCCTTGGAGGGGAAGACGATTTTCACCTATTCTATAGGCAACTTTCCGACCCTGCGCTGCTTGGAGCAGATCAGAAACGACGCCTGCTACCACGGCGCCAACGTGAAGATCGTAGCCGTGGGGGGCGGTTTCACCTACGGGTCGCTGGGGATCAGCCACCATGCCACGGAGGATTTGGCTATCATGCGTGCACTTCCCGACATCACCGTGGTTGCGCCTGGCGATCCGGTCGAGGCGGCTGCGGCGACCCGGGCCGTCTACCAGACCAGCGGAACCTGTTATCTCAGACTGGGGCGCGGGGGGGAACCGGTAGTCCCCGGTACCGGAAGGGATTTCAGGATCGGCAAGGCCGCGAGGCTCTGTGAGGGTGATGATGTCGCCCTGATCTCGACCGGTGGCATGCTGCACAATGCGTCCCTGGCCCGACAAGCACTGGTCGATAGCGGCCTGAGCGTTGGTCTTTACAGCATGCACACGCTAAAGCCCTTTGACCGGGATACGGTGGCTGAACTGGCGGCGAAATACAAACTGGTGGTAACTGTTGAGGAACATACCGTCATCGGCGGGTTGGGAAGTGCGGTGGCCGACGTTCTGGCCCAGCTGCCTGCTGGACGGGCGAGGCTCAAGATGATAGGCCTGCAGGATTGTTTCTCCTGTGTGGTCGGCGATCAAGACTATCTGAGGAACGTCTACGGTCTGTCGGTCGACAAGATTGTGGCAGCGGTGCAGAACCTGCGCGACGGTCTCTGAATGTGATGGTTTCCTTTCCGTACAGAAACGAGTACCTCGGATACCGGAGCCTGCGGCAAAATTCTAATGCAATTCTCTTATGACTGTGGGGCCGCAACACCGTCAGGAACAGACCCGCGGGGTGTCGTAACGTCGGTAAACTAAGAGAGAAAGCACGTATCGTGCAGCCTTTGCTTATGTTGTAGATGGATCGCATGTTTTCTTTTGCAATTTTTCTCCGGGATGGTATGATTTTTCCTATTAATAAGTATGCATAATCATGTATCTTTTGTTTTTGTGAGTGGTTTGATGAAATCGCCGGGGGGGATATGTTTCGTAAAAGAAGGATCCTGGTTTTTTTCCTGGATGTCATTTTGGTTGCCTCTGCGCTTTCGCTCGCCTTTCTGCTTCGCTTCGATTTCCAAATCCCTCGCGATGAATTGACTCTGATGCTCAAGGGGCTTGCCGTTGTCCTCGTTGCCAAACCGATCCTGTTTTCCGCCTCTGGCATGTACCGAAGCATCTGGCGCTACGCATCCCTGCAGGACGCCTACGAGATCTTCAAGGTTGTGACCTTCTCCTCTCTTGTTTCAGCTTTCTTGCTGGTATTCATGGATGGACCATACGCGTTGCCCCGCTCCATCTACATCCTGGATTGGTTCATCCTCTTTGTCCTGGTGGCCGCAAGCCGCCTTATCTGGCGGATATTCCGGGAGACGCGGGTTATCCCCTCTCTGCGCAAGGGGAAGAAAACCCTGATCATCGGCGCAGGAGACGCCGGCAATCTCCTTTTGCGGGAGATCCGGAAACAGTCCAACTCCCCCTACAACGTCGTCGGTTTTGTCGACGACGACTCGGAAAAACACGGTCTTCGCCTCTCCGGGGTGCGCGTGCTGGGCGGAACCAACCGCCTTAGGGCCCTGGTTCGGATTCATTGCATCGAGGAGGTCATTTTCGCCATTCCCTCCGGCGATGGGGCGCTCATGCGCCGGGTGATCACCAGCTGCGAGCGTGCCAAGGCGCGTTTCAAGACGCTTCCCGGGATTACCGCCATCATCGATGGCAAGGTCTCGATTTCCCAGATAAAGGATGTCGAAATCGAGGACCTGCTGGGACGCGAGCCGGTTGTGCTCGACCAGAGCGCTATCCGCAACTACCTCACCGACAAAAGAGTGTTGGTGACCGGCGCAGCCGGCAGCATCGGCAGCGAGATCTGCCGTCAGGTTGCGCTTTTCAAACCGGCCAAGCTCATCCTTTTCGACAACTCGGAAACCCCGCTCTTCTATATCGAGAAGGAACTGGCTGCGAACTTCCCCGACCAGCGCATCATCCCCGTGGTAGGCGACGTGAAGAACGGGGATCGTGTGGAAAACCTGTTCGACGATTTCTGCCCCGAGGTCGTGTTTCACGCCGCAGCCTACAAGCACGTTGCCATGATGGAATACAACCCTGCCGAGGCGGTGCTGAACAACATCATGGGGACCCGTAATGTCGCGGATGCCGCTCACAAGTACAAGGTGCGCAACTTTGTCATGGTTTCCACTGACAAGGCGGTTAACCCGACGAACGTCATGGGGGCCACCAAGAGGAGCGCCGAGATCTATGTCCAGGGTCTCGCGGCGACGAGCAGGACCAAATTCACCACGGTCCGTTTCGGCAACGTGCTCGGCAGCAACGGCAGCGTCATTCCCCTTTTCAACGAACAGATCCGCAAGGGTGGTCCGGTCACGGTCACCGATCCCGAGGTGGTGCGCTATTTCATGACCATCCCTGAGGCTTCGCAGCTGGTGCTACAAGCCGGCTGCATCGGCAAAGGGGGAGAGATCTTCGTTCTGGACATGGGCGCGCCGGTCCGCATCCTCTCGCTTGCCGAAGAGCTGATCCGGCTCTCCGGGCTGGTCCCCTACAAGGACATCGACATCGTCTTTACCGGCCTCAAACCTGGCGAAAAGCTCTTCGAGGAGCTCCTTATCGACGGCGAGGGGATCAAACCGACCGCGCATCGCAAAATCCGAGTTATGGCTCCGGTGGAAACCGACCTGAAGGTGGTCAGCGCCGATCTCGAAGTCCTCTTCACCTTGGCCAAAAGTGGCAACGTCTGTGCGCTGTTGACTGCCTTGCGTGCCATGATCCCTGAATTCACGCCGCGTTACCAATTCGAAGTTGCACCTCCTTTCGCCTTCCAGAGGGTGAGACCAGACCTGTTCCCACCCCAAAAGCTCGCCTTTGTTCGGAATCTGCGCGTCGCGAGCCCGAAGGGGGACTCAGCTGCTTGAAAAACCAAGTAATCAACTAACGGGAATGAAGGGGTTCCATGGCATGAGGCTTGGTGCTCTCGTAGACTTCCTTTTCCTATCATTTGGAATATTTGATGAAATTTCTTGTTAGAGTGGTTCTGGTTGCGTCTGTTTCGTTCATTCTCTCTTCCGGCAGCGCTTTTGCCCTTTCTTCTGCCAATATCCCACTTGACAGTCCCATCTACGCCTATCTGGAGAAACTTTCCGGTTTCGGACTGGTGACCGGCGACTTCAGAGGCTTGCGTCCCTTCTCCAAGAGCGAGGCGGCGCGCCTGCTCAAGGAGGCCGAGGAACGACTTGCCGCTGGCGTTTATCCCTCGCTTGCCAGTGACACGTTGGCTCGGCTCCGAGAACTGCTGCCCCGTGAGGTGGCACTCTACGGACAGGAGGCGAAGGCTCCACGCATCGACTACAACCCGCTCAGCGCTGCCCGACTGCGTTATGTCCATCTCGACGGCGCACCGAGGAGCTATTTCCGCGCGGTCAACGACCCCGGCAATGACGGGGTGTTCGGCATCGGGAGTGGCCTGCGGCCTGCGACGCCGTATCCGTTTCCTATCCAGCAAAACGGCAACGAGGGAACGCCGCTTTTCGAGAACAACGACGGCGTGGTCTACCATCCCGGCAGCAGCCTCGATCTGAGGGTGAGCGCGGAGGCATACCTGGGCGCCCAGGCGTGCCTGCTCGTCGAGCCGATGCTTCTTTGGAGCGAACGTGACGCCGATGCGCGTCTGCAACTCAACAAAGGATATCTGAAGCTTGGCGGTGAGGGGCTGGAGCTTGAGGTTGGCCGCGACGAGAACTGGTTCGGGCCGGGCTACCGTGGTGCCCTGACGCTCACAAACAACGCCCGCAACTTCGACCAGTTGAAGCTCTCCAGCCCGGAACCCATCAGTTCCCGGTACCTTTGGGACTTGAAGTACTCCCTGATACTGTCGCGCTTCGAGCGGAGCGTCACCGAGGGAAAAGAGCGGCAGCCGCTCTTTCTGGCATTGAAGCTCTCCATGAAACCTACCCGGAACCTCGAACTCGGCTTCAATCTGGGGCGTCAGGTTGGGGGGCCGGGTATGAGCAACGGTTTCGGAGAGACTGTACGCGGTCTGCTCGGCGGCTTGGACAATGATAATTCAAATTCCATCGCTGGGTTGGAGGTCCGCTTCAGGTTTCCCTGGCTCAGAAACAGTGAATTATATGGCGAATATTCGGGTGAAGACTCCGCCGCCTTCTGGCCCATCGTGGAGAGTTACCGCGCGGGATTTTTCATCCCGAGGCTGACAATGGGCGGCAGGGATGACCTCCGCTTCGAATATCTGCGTGGCCACCAGACCCTTTATACCGGCTCTTATCCTCAAGGGTACACACGCTATGGCCTCTCCGTTGGCGATTCCCAGGGTGGTGGCGCCCAGGAGTTCTTCCTGCGCTACAGCCACTGGTTCTCGGTGCGAAACAACCTGGCCCTCGAGGCCTACCGCACCTCGCGCGGCGATTACGGCCGGATTACCGTCGACTCCTCCGGGCGCTTCGATCCCAACGGCACCATGCAGGCTGTCGAGCGCAAGTACGCGGCCCGCGCCTTTTGGACCTTTCCGGTTCATGGCGAGTGGAGCGCCCTCCTCATGTACGGCCAGGAGTGGATCGACAACTTTGAACTGCGGCAGGGGGATTCGAGAAACAACCACCTGCTGCGCGCTGAACTCAGTTACCGGTACTGACGTCCGCTACGCCGCTCCCGTTTTACCCGGGCGGCTCGTTGGTAATGCCATCCCTGTTGCTCAGACACCATATCCTCTCCGGTCCCTGGGCTTTGGCTCTAGCGTCTTGTCTGATACGACATGAGACGTAATAACTCGCCAGCAGGTGTACGTATTAACGTAGTTCCGAAAAAGATTTCGATGTCCGTAGCGGGATGTGCAGTTTTATCTGTCTTACTCTGGCGATTCCCTCCTATAAGCTCCCGTCTCATACTGTCACAGCACCAAGACCAATAGTCAAACCGCTGGTCTGCGAATCCCGTTTTCCACCAAAAAAACTCCTCCTGCCTTTTATCGTCCTCCTCCTTTATTTCTGCCTAACATGAGATATGTTGCTGGTGAAAATTAATCACAGTAAGTCGATTGTGACTGTGACTGTGGCTTCCCGAGGCAAGGAGGGGGGCATGGACATCCGCTCGAGCATGCCTTCCTGTTCGACGGACCTCGGCTTCCTGACCCACTCCGATCAGGACGACGTCGTGGGGGCAAATCCTCGAGAAAATAACCGATCTTGACATTCTTGCGACGGTATGGGGGTAGCTGCAGCCGGTGACGGTCTCCTTTCTCCTTTATTTCTCGGCAGATTCGCGGTATAGTTTCCCGCCGGACAGCAATCCTGCCCATCGAGCCAAGGACGCATACCCGCCATGTACTGTACCTTTTACGGATTTCGGGAAAGCCCCTTTACCATCACGCCGAACCCCCGCTTTTTATTCATGAGCGCACAGCACCGGGAGGCGTTCGCGCACCTGGTCTATGCCGTCGAGAGCCGCGCCGGTTTCATCGAACTTACCGGCGAGGTGGGTACCGGCAAGACCACGCTCCTGCGCACTTTTTTGAGCCGCCTCGATGCCGACGGCCACCGCACCGCGCTCATCTTCAACCCCTGCCTCTCTTCACTGGAGTTGCTGGCCAGCATCAACCGCGAGTTCGGGCTCCCTTGGGAAAGCGGCAGCCGCGCTGCGCTCTTGCAGGAGCTGAACACGTTCCTCCTGGAGCAGAAAGCGGCAGGACGCAGCGTGGTCCTGGTCATGGACGAGGCGCAAAACCTGGCGCCCGAGGTGCTGGAGCAGATCCGCCTGATCTCGAACCTGGAAACCGAGACCGACAAGCTGATCCAGATCGTGCTGTCCGGGCAACCGGAACTGCTCTCGCTGTTGGCCCGGGAGGAACTGCGCCAGTTGAATCAGCGCATCACGGTGCGCTACCACCTGCTCCCGATGGAGTTCGAGAGCATGCGGCGCTATATCGACCATCGCATGGAGTTGGCCGGACGCTTTCGGGCCGCAGAGTTCAGTCCCGCGGCACTTAAGCGTATCTTCCGCTTTTCGGGCGGCGTTCCCAGGCTGGTCAACATCGCCTGCGACCGCGCCCTGTTGATCGGGTTCACCGAAGAGGACCGGGTGATCTCCGGACAGATGGCGGCCCAAGCCATCTCCGAGATCAGAGGGCGCGCGCCGTACGGAAAAAGCGCCGGGATCCTCGGGCGCCTCCTCAGCCTCCTGCCGCGTCGGTAAACCCAAAACCTGCCGAGCCCAGTTTCCTCGTACGCACGCGCCTGGCAGGTCGAATTTACTCCCTCTCGGCATGATCAAGATCCTCCCTCGGGAGCTGGTCCGGCAGTGGAGAGCTGCCAAGGGCGCGACCGTGTCCTTTAAAGGAGTACTATGAGTTCCATATTGAAGGCTCTCGAAAAGGCAGAAGACTCGAGCCGCCCGAAGCGTCTCGCCGGCGACAACGATATGATCAGGGCGCGCAAGTCGCGTCCGGTCTGGGTAATGCCACTGGCGGTTCTCGCCGGCGCCAGCGCGGCTACCCTTATCACCTTCGCCGCCATGGGAGGTTTCTCCCGGCATACGTCGTCCGCCCCCTCACCGGTGGCCGCTACCCAGACCGCACCGGCAACCGCTCTCTCGTCGGTAGCTGCTCCCAAAGCCGTACCGGCAACCGCCGTTGCTGGTAAACCCCAAGTGGGGACTCCTCCGGATGCCCCTGCGCAGGTGGTACCGGTGCAGGACCTGCAGATTGCTCCGCCAACAGAAAGGCAGCCCGCTAAGACGGCCCGTGCGGCGGTGCAACCTTCCCCCAAGCCGATCGCCAAATCCGCTGCAACGACAGCTGCGGTGAAGACCAAGGGAACCGCTGTGGCGACCAAGGCTGCGCCGACAACCGCCAAGGTTCGTCCCGGCACTGCTGCGTTGTCGAAACCGGCAGCGGCCCTGGCTGCTCCGAAGCCCGCCGCGGTCGTCCCAGCAGCGCCGGCCCCTCAGGCTGCAGCTGCCACGCCCGCCCCGGCTCATCCCGAGCCGAAGGTCTCAGGGATCGCCTGGCAGAACAGCGGGGAATCCAGTTTCGCCGTGGTCAACGGCCGCGCCGTTCTCCAAGGCGCCATCATCGACGGTTATAAGGTGCTGGAGATTCACCGTGACCGAGTCAGGTTCTCGGGCAGCAACGGAACCTTCGATGTTCCGGTGGGTGACGACGAAAAGTAGAGCAGGGCGAATCGATGATGGAAACACTGCAACTGCGGAGCTAAGCTATGCAACTGGATAAATTGAGTAAGCAAGAGTGGGACGCCATCTGCGAGCAATGTGGCCTCTGCTGTTTCGAAAAAATAGAGGACGAGAACGGCAGGATATTCTATACCTCGACCCCCTGCCGCTATCTGGATATCGACACCCGACGCTGCAAGATCTACAACAAACGCTTTAAAATCCATCCCGACTGCGTACAACTTACCCCAGAGCTGGTGAAGGAGCTGAAATGGCTGCATCGCAGCTGCGGCTACAAGAAGGCGTTGGCGGAGAAGGAATAGCTGAGAAGCAATGGATATTGATCATTGACGACAACGCTGGTTATCCCTGAGTAGGAGGGCGCCGTTGTTGGCTCCGGACCGGTTCGTACCCGCTTGGCTTGGACCCTAGCACAATTCCTAAGACGCAAAACGTTGAACCGCAGTGGACTTAAAACATAGAACTGACTTAGAGGTGAAATTTGGTAAAAGCTGGAAAAGAAGTCGTCGTAATACAAGAAATCTCCAAAAAAAGTTTCCTCGCGCTTCCCCTGGCGGAGAAGCATACCTACCTGAAAACCGTCGGCCCCAAGCAGCGACTGGACCTCATCCTTTCCGACCCGGACGCCAAGCGGCTTGCCGCCGCTCTAGAGCCCCAGGAGTTCTTCTGGCTCATGAAGGAAATCGGGGAGACCGATGCACTGGACTTGCTGCAATTGGCCTCGGCCGAACAGCGCGTCTTCATCCTCGACATGGAGCTTTGGGACGGTTACACCTTTTCGCAGGAAAAGGCCATTCACTGGCTTTCCTATTTTCTGGAGGCCGGTGAGGCGCAGGTTCATGAACTGCTCAAACACGTCGACTACGAGTTCCTCCAGTTGCTTCTGGAGCGCGAGCTGACCGTCGGTGGCGGCATCGGCGATTTCTCCGACGACGAGGAGCGTTTCGGCGATTACGACCATACGTTCGACGACGTCTTCATGCTTTCCTTCAAGAACCCCAAGCACAGCCAGGTGATCGGCAACTTCGTGTCGATGATCGTCAAGCTGGACCACCCGCTCTACGTCGCCCTCATGGAGGGGATCAAGGGAGACGTCGATGTCGAGCTTGAGGAACAGGCCCAGAGGTTCCGCACCGGCAGGCTTGAAGACCTCGGTTTTCCCCCCTTCGAGGAGGCGCTCTCCATCTATGCGCGCGTCAACCCTGCGAGCTTCGAACTGCAGGGCGACAAGGGGCACCTCCAGCAGGCCGGCGAGTGCGGGGGACTGGTTCCCATCAACGGTGAGGACACCTTGCTGTTCAGGGCCATCGCCCGTACCGGGAACGAGCAGATCCAGCAGGAGCTCAATTACCTGGTGAACAGCGCCCTGGTCGCAGAAGGGAACGCTTTTGCCGACGCCGAGACCATGACCGGCGTGTTCCAGCGGGTCTGCGGGTACCTGAACATCGCCCTGGAGCGGCTCTGTGGCAGCGACGAAGCCAAGGCCGCCGACGTGCTGCAGAGCGAGCAACTAAAGCGCCTGTTCCAGTTGGGCTTCAGCATCGTGCTGGAACTGAAGTTTGTCGCGCAGCGCACCGAGACAAACGATTACGCCTCCGGGAAGCTGTTGGGCGGCCTCAAGGCCAAACGCCCCCGCTTCTACCGCGGGCTCGACCCCGACGGCATCGACGGCTATCGCGAGTTCAAGGACCTGGCCGATGTGCAGGCGATAGCCTTGCTTTTGGCACAGTTAGCCGGCTGAACCGCGGCATTGAACGATTCCAGATAACCTGCGAGCCCCGGGGAATCATCCTCCGGGGCTCTTTTTTTGCTGCCCGCCTGTCGTTGAATATCAATTCTCATTCGTTGAATATCAATCCTCTCGGTCAACCTTTTTTACCCTTACCGCGCCACGTGTACGTTCTGCTCCCACAAGCCTGGCGGCTCTTGCAATGTCTCGCCGCACCGGTATGATTTATTGGCTTTTGCCATTTTTTACCGGTTCTCCTCTCTTCACACACGCTCCGTTTCTTTCAAATCCAGCGGCCAAAACATCCGGAGGGTAGGATGAAGGTGCTCGTCGTCGATGATTCCCGAAGTGATCGCAAGGTCATCCGCTACAACCTGGAGTGGCACGGCTGCCAAGTCGTCGAGGCTTCCAACGGACGGCAGGGGTTGGAAATGGCCGACCGCGAAAAGCCGGACCTCATCATCTCCGACTGCCTGATGCCCATCATGGACGGTTTTCACTTTCTCCACGAGCTCCGCAAGGTGACCGAACTCCGGAGCATTCCGTTCGTCTTCTACTCAGCGGTCTATACCGGCAGCAAAGAGACCGAACTGGCGGTTTCGCTCGGTGCGCAGGCGTTCATAGAAAAGCCGAAGGAGCCCGACGAGCTCTGGGAGGCGATCGGACGTATCCTGGCGGCTCGAACTTCCGAAGGTGTCGAGACGGAACAAAGGGTGCTTGCGGAAGGAGAATTCCTGAAGGACTACAGCGAAATGGTCGCTAGAAAGCTTGAGGAGAAAGTGCGGGAGCTTTCCGAAACGAACGAGAGCCTGCTCAGGTTGAATGGCGAGCTGGAGCACCGGGTCGTAGAGCGCACCACGCAGTTGGAGGCGGCAAATCGCGAACTGGAAATGTTCAGCTATTCGATTTCCCACGACATGCGCGCGCCGCTTCGGCATCTCGAAGGGTTCAGCCAGGCGCTCATCGAAGAATACGCCGCCAAATTGAATAGCACCGGGAAGGACTATCTGGAAAGGATCAGGAAGTCGAGCCGGCGCATGCTGGAGATGCTCGACGCCATCCTCGAGCTGTCGCGCTTTGCCAGGGGGAAGGTGCTGAGGGAAAGCGTCGACTTGAGCGCCACGGTCCATGCGATCGCGGCAGACCTGGCGCGATCGCAACCGGGACGGCAGGTGACCTTCCAGATTGCTGAAGGCCTTACGGTGCGTGGTGATGCGCAACTGCTTAAGGTGGTGCTCGAGCAGTTGCTGGGAAATGCCTGGAAATTCACGGCGCCCAGGGAGCATGCCGTGATCGAGTTCTACTCGATCGACTGGGAGGGACGTCTTGCCTTTGTGGTGCGGGACAACGGGGTGGGATTCGATATGGCCTATGCGGCGAAGCTCTTTGCCCCGTTCCAAAGGCTGCATCGCGTGGAGGATTTTGAGGGGAGGGGGGTAGGGCTTGCCATCGTCAGGAGGATCATCAACCGCCACGGCGGCAGGATCAAGGCGGAAGCGGAGCCCGACAAAGGGGCGTCCTTCACCTTCACCGTTTAGCTCCGTTACCAACCTCGATTGTTGCCTTATTCCACCAGGCTTCCCCGCAGTTCCCCGCCCTGAATCCCCGTGATCCGTACCGTCACCTCGCTGTTCACCAGATTCTCACCGCCCTCGACGAGCACCGGGAGATAATTCCTGGAAAGCCCCTTGCGCCCGCCGGCATCCCGCTGCACCAGTACCTGCAGGTCACGTCCCACGAAACGCGCGGCATAGGCGTGGTTTTTCCGCTCCGACAAGAGCCGCAGCGCCTCGGCGCGTTCCTTGATGACCCGCGAGTGCACCTGCTGCTTCATGGTCGCGGCCGGGGTTCCGGGGCGCATGGAGAAGGGGAATACGTGCAGGTAGGCCAGGGGAAGCTCGTCGAGGAAGCGATAGGTCTCGTCGAACTCCGCGTCGGTTTCTCCCGGGAAGCCGGCGATGATGTCGGTGCCGATGCAGATATCGGGCATCGCCTGCACCAACGAGTGCACCACGTCACGGAACAGCTTCGTGTCGTAGCCGCGGTTCATGCGGGCCAGGACCCCGTCGCTTCCGCTTTGCAGCGGCAGGTGCAGGTGGGGACAGACTTTTTCAGAGCTGGCGAGAAAGGCCACCATTTCGGGCGGTACCTCGGTAGGCTCCACCGAACCGACCCGCAGGCGGTTGACTGGCACCCGTTCCTTGGCCAGTTTGAGGAGTCCCAGGAGATCGGTGGGCGGGTTGAGATCGAGACCGTAGCCGCCCAGGTGGATCCCGGTCAGCACGATCTCCTTGAATCCCTGTGCAACGAAGGCCGCCATACCCTCCACAGCCTCTCCGGGGGCCACACTGCGGCTCGCCCCGCGGGCAAAGGGGACAATGCAGTAGGCGCAGCGCGCGTCGCAGCCGTTTTGCACTTGGAGAAAAGCCCGGGTGTGTTCGGCAAAGGTTTCCAAAGGGGTGCTTTCCCCGGATCGTGCCTGGAAGATGTCCGAAACCACCGATTTGGGCTCGTCGCCCGCCTCTTTGAGCAGCGCTACGATGTCGCGCTTTTCGCTGTTGCCCAGCACGAGGCTCACCCCCGGCAGCTCCAGGATCTCCGCACCCGACATCTGTGCGTAGCACCCGGTCACCACCACCTTGGCATCCGGGTTGAGCCGGGTGGCCCGTCTGATCAGACGGCGCGATTCGGCATCCGTCTTGGCCGTTACGGTGCAGCTGTTGATGAGGTAAACGTCGGCGGGCTCGGAGAAGGGGACGATGCTGAAGCCGTCCTGCTCCAGTGCCTGTGTCATGGCGGCCGACTCGAACTGGTTGATCTTGCAGCCCAGTGTGGTAATTGCGATTTTTTTCATAGAGAACCGTAGGGGAAAAAGTGATGTGGATATGTGATGTAGAAACAGGAAGCGAAAGTGTGATGGAGAAAACCTTAAAAGGCTGCTTCGAAACGCGGGCGAGGCTGCTGGAAAACGCGATGAAGCGTGATGACTTCGCAGCCGTCACGCTTCATTACTTCGCCTTTCGATCACACCTCTTTATCTAAATCCTTGACAGCAATGCCTCTCATTCACTGTTTCAGGCTTTTCTTGAGCTGCTCGTGCTCGGCGGCGAGTTCATTGTACTTGCGCTCCAGTTCCCGGATCTGGTCGAAGAGGCAGGAAATGGCCTTGGCCTCCGGGTCCGGCATCTTGCCGTGCTCGAGGTCCATACGTTCGTGGGCCGGCTTCTCGGCGGCCATCACCACGCGGCCCGGTATGCCGACGACGGTCGAGTTGGGCGGCACTTCCTTCACCACGACCGAGTTCGATCCCACCTTGCTGTCCTTGCCGACCGTGAACGGGCCGAGGATCTTGGCGCCGGAACCGATCACCACGTTGTCCTGCAGCGTCGGGTGCCGCTTCACCTTCTCCCAGCTGACGCCGCCCAGGGTCACGCCGTGATACAGGGTAACGTTGTCGCCGATCTCGGCGGTCTCACCGATGACGACACCCATGCCGTGGTCGATGAAGAACCCTTTCCCGATGGTGGCACCGGGATGGATCTCGATGCCGGTCAGGAAACGGGCGATGTGCGAGGTGAGGCGACCGAGGAAAAAGAACTCCCTCTTCCAAAACCAGTGGGAGATCCGGTGGAACCAGACAGCGTGCAGTCCCGGGTAACAGAAGATCACCTCGAGCGTACTTCTTGCTGCGGGGTCCCTGTCAAAGACTGCTTGGATGTCTGATCGTAACCTTGCAAACATGGCTACCTCCTGGTTTCTTGTGGCCGCGAATCACCCTGAAGGGCATTGGCTGCCTTTTGTGGTAGCATACCCGACCTTTTTCGTCAATTACTATGTGAGTAATTCTGCATCTCGTGAGGCAGGTTAGGATAGGCCGCTTTACCCTTCTTTACGATGCGCGCAAGTCGGCAGCTGCGTCAGCATCGGGGCCAGGTATTCCAGCGCCTCCCTGAGCGGATCGCCGGCTCCTTCCAGCCAGTGGATCGGCGTCCCGTGGCTTTGCATGCGCCGGAACCAGTTCTCCTGTTTCTTGGCAAAGTCGTGGATCGCACTGTTCAGCTTCTGGAACATGTCGTTGCGGGTCAGTTCACCCTTCAGGTGGCGGGCCAGATAGCGGTACTCGAGACCGTAGTACTCCAGCTGTTCGTAGGGGATCCCCGAAGCATGCAGGGCCTGCACTTCCTCGATCATCCCGGACTCAAGCCGCTCCTTGAGACGGCGGGTGATGCGCTCTCTCAGCGCTGCACGCTCCCAAAGAATCCCAAGCGTAACCGGTTCCAGCTCGGGTGGCGGCTCGCTCGACGGTACTGCGGGGCCGGCCTCGGCGATCTCGATGGCGCGGGTGAGCCGCGCACGGTCGGTCAGGTCGGTGGTGTTGTGCAGCTTGGGATTGGCGTGCCTTAGGCGGTCGACCAACGCTTCCATGGAGCGCTGGGACAGTTCCCGGCGCAATTCCGGGTTTTCCGGCACCTCGGCGAGCCAGTAGCCGCGCAAAATCGAATCGAGGTACATCCCGGTGCCGCCCACCAGGACCGGCAGCCGGCCCCGCCCGGAGATGTCGCGGAAGGCTGCCAGAAACAGGCGCTGAAACTGGAACAGGTTGAATTCGCTACCGGGGGGGGCCACATCGATCAGATGATGGGGGATTTCGCCGTACTCGTGCAGGTCCTTCCCGGTGCCGATATCCATGCTCCGGAACACCTGGCGCGAGTCGGCAGAGATGATCTCGCCGCAAAGCCTGCGGGCCAACTCGACCCCCAGCCTGGTCTTGCCGGAGGCGGTCGGGCCGAGGACAACCAGCAGGTTGCAGGTTGCTGCACCCGGACGGGCCGGGATTGCCTCGGTCACTTAAGTCCGCCCGCCTTCAGCATGTTGACCCCTTTCAAAAGGTCGAGCGCACGGGCCAACTGGTTGTCCTTTTGCAGCAGCTCCTGCTCCTTGGGGTCCATAGCGGGTGCCGCCGGAGCGGGGGCCGGTTTCGCACCGGTTCCCATCTCCATGTGCCCGTCCAGGTCCTGCTCGCGGATTTCCGGCATCTTCTTTTTGATCGGCTCGGCCGGTTTCTTGACGAACTCTACGATGATGTCCGGGGTGATCCCCTTGGCCTGGATGGAGCGGCCGCTCGGCGTGTAGTAGCGGGCGGTGGTGAGTTTCAGGCCGTCGCCGTTTTTCAGCGGGATGACCGACTGCACGCTCCCCTTGCCGAAGCTCTGGGTCCCCATGATGACCGCGCGCTTATGGTCCTGCAGCGCTCCCGCCACGATCTCGGAGGCGCTGGCGCTGCCGCCGTTGATCAAAACGACCATCGGGTAGCGCGGCTCCTTTTCACCGACAAAGGCGGTCATGCTCCGCTCCGAACCTGCGGTGCGCCCTTTCGTCGAGACGATCAGCCCATTGGTGAGCCCCTCGCCGATGAAACGGTTCGCTACCCTGAAGGCCTGGTCGAGCAGCCCGCCGGGGTTGTAGCGCAGGTCGAGGATCAGGCCCTTGAGCGGGCCGCCGTTGTCGGCAGCGAGCGTCTTCAGGGCGCGCTCAAAATCCTCGCCGGTCCGCTCCTGGAACTCCGCTATGCCGATGTAGCCGTAGCCCTGCTCCAGCAGCTTACCCTTCAGGCTCTTCGTTTTGATGATGGCGCGCACCAGGCGGAAGGAGAGCGGCTGCGCGGTTCCTTCCCTCAAGATGCCCAGGGTTACCGCGGTGCCCGGCGCGCCGCGCATCCGGCTCACGCATTCGTTCACCGGCAGTCCCTCGGTGGGCTTGCCGTCGATCTTCCAGATATGGTCGCCGGCCAGGATGCCCGCCTTGAAGGCCGGGGTGTCTTCGATAGGGGCGTTGACCATCAGCTTGCCGGTTTTGGTGCCGAGCTCGATGCCGATGCCGCCGAAGGCGCCGGCCATGTGCACCTTCATGTCGCTGAAATTGGTGGCCGGCATGAAGCTTGAGTGCGGGTCGAGCGCCGCCAGCATCCCGTTGATTGCGCCGGTCATCAGCTTCTTGTCGTCCACCGGGTCGACGTAGCTTTGCCGGGTGATCTCAACCACCTCTTTGAACATGCGCAGGTACTGGGCGTCGCTGCTCTTGCCGTGCCCCATCCGCTGGATCATGTTGGCGAGCAGCAGGGCGGCGATGGACAGCAGTATGATAACCGTGAGGGCGATACGTGTTCTGGACATGTGTCGGGCCTTCTTCATTGGATGTCGGGTCTAATGTGGCAAACTAGCACTGTAAATTCTGAAAGCCGCATTGTCAACTGGTAACACCTTAATACACTCTCTTCGTATGCCGATCTTACGCCGCCGGATCGAGAGAGGCGGAGCCACGGCGCCGGACTCTAAAATGTTGACTTTACGCGTCCCCTGTTGCATAAGGCAGGTCTAGCAGTGACGGAGGAACCCATGGAAAAGCTTGTCAGACACCTGAAGGCCAAGTTCATCACCGGACTTTTCGTGGTGATCCCGGTCGGCATCACCGTCTTTATCCTAAAATTCTTGTTCAATTTCGCCGACGGCATACTCGGTAGCTATCTCGACTCCATCTTCAGCGGCTATATACTGGACCGGGAATACCACGTTCCGGGCCTGGGCATCCTGACCGGAGCCGTGGTCATCTACCTCTCGGGCCTGTTGGCCACCAACGTGATGGGTACCAGGCTCCTGCGTTGGTGGGACGAGCTACTGTCCCGGATCCCCCTGGTGAAGTCGATCTACAGCTCGAGCAAGCAGCTGACGCAGGTGTTCAAGGAAGGAAAGACCTCCTACCGCCGGGCGGTCTTCGTCGAGTGGCCCCGCGCGGGCGTGCGCGCCGTCGGCTTCGTGACCGCCGAGGTGGAGCGCGATGGCGAAAAACTCGTGGTGGTTTACGTGCCGACCATGCCCAACCCGACCTCAGGCTTCGCCCTCTTTTTCCGGGAGTGCGACGTTCATGAATCCGGCATGACCGTCGAGGAGGCGGTCAAGTTCGTGGTCTCGGGCGGGGCGGTGGTGCACTGAAAGGAGCAGTCATGAAGCTGGTGGTATTGGACGGCTACACGCTGAACCCGGGCGACAATCCGTGGGACGAGGTGGCAGCCTTTGGAGAGTTCACCGTCTACGACCGGACGCCGCGCGAGCTGATCGTCGAGCGCTCGCTGGGCGCCGGTATCGTCCTCACCAACAAGACGCCGATCACGGCCGAGACCCTGGCGGCGCTTCCGGGGCTAAAGCTTATCTGCGTGCTGGCCACCGGCTACAACGTGGTGGACCTGGAGGCCGCGCGCCGGCTGGGAATTCCGGTGGTGAACGTGCCCGAGTACGGCAGCCTCTCGGTGGCCCAGCACGCCATCGCGCTGCTCCTGGAACTCACCAACCGGGTGGCGCTCTACGATGCCGTGGTGAAGCGCGGGGAGTGGTCGAAGTCGCGGGATTTCACGCTCATGAGGGAGCCCCTGACCGAGCTGGCCGGCAAGACGCTGGGCATCGTGGGTCTTGGGCGCATCGGGGCGAGGGTAGCCGCCGTTGCGCACGCTTTGGGGATGGAGATACTCGCCCACAACCCGAGGAGTCAGAGCGCCCCGGAGGGGATCCCGGTCGAGTGGCTTTCGCTGGACGACCTCTTCAGGCGCTCCGACGTGGTGAGCCTGCACTGCCCGCTCACCAGCGAAAACGAGGGGATGGTGAACGCGGCACGGCTTTCCTCGATGCGGCCGGGCGCGCTTCTCATTAACACCGCCCGCGGCGCGCTGATCCGTGAGGCGGACCTGGCCAAGGCCCTGGATGAGGGTATCATCGCTGGGGCTGCGCTCGACGTCTCCGCCCGGGAGCCCATTTTGCCGGACAACCCGCTCCTTACCGCGAAAAATTGCCTGATCACCCCGCACATCGCCTGGGCGACGCTCGCCGCCCGACGCCGGCTGATGGCGATTACCGCGAAGAACATCGACGCCTTCCTGGCGGGAAGCCCGCAGAACGTGGTGAACGGCCTGTAGCGCGGCAGCCGCTGCCAAAAATTAGCCAAACTTTTATATCCTTGCCACATCGTCGTAACATCGCCGCGCTATCCTTCCGGTCGACAACCAGAAAGGAGACAAAGCATGAGAACGATGGCAATGGGCGATTATTACGTATGGTATTGCGAGTGGTGTGACTCCCGTAACCTCACCCCCTGGACCCGCACCGTCGGCGGCAAGGTCTGCTGCGGCGGCTGCCACAAAGAGTACCCGGTTTCCGGAGCCCGGCACAGCGAGAGCGGGAACCAGCAGCGGCAGGCATTTTTCTGAACCGATGCAAGCGCAAAGGGCGCAAAGAGAAGCCAAAACAACAGAAGGGAAAACCTGGAAGAGCTGTCCCCGGTTTTCCCTTCTCATGTTTTCGGGCCTTACTTCGCGCCCTTTGCGCCTTTGCGGTTCGCTAAGTTTTACGCGATGGTGTGTCGGATGTCCTTCCCCTTCACCATGAAGATCACCATCTCCGCCACGTTGGTGGCATGGTCGGCGATGCGCTCCAGGCACTTGGAAATGTAGTTGATCCGCATGGCGCGGCTGATGGTGGTGGGGTCCGACATCATGAAGGTGAGCAGCTCCCGCTGGATCTGCTCGTTCAGGTCGTCCACCGCCTGGTCGTCCTGGCAGACCTTGATGGCGAGGTTCTCGTCGCCGCGCACGAAGGCGTCCAGGGCTTCCTTTACCATGGTCGAAGCCGCCTGTGACATGCGGGGGAGGTCGATGTACGGCTTGAGCGCCGGTTCCTGGTTCAGTTCCTTCACCCTTTTGGCGATGTTGGCGCACTGGTCGCCGATCCGCTCCAGGTCGGTGACGATCTTAAGCGCCAGGGTGATGAAGCGCAGGTCGCGTGCGGCCGGTTGGCGGCGCGCCAGGACCTCCAGGCATTTCTCGTCGATTTCCATCTCCAGGTGGTTGATCTGGTGATCGAAAGCGATGGTCTCGATGGCCAGTTCGGTATTCCTGTCGATCAGGGCCAGGAGCGCGTTGGAGATCATCAGTTCGACCTTGCCCCCCATCTCCAGGAGTTTTTCCCGTATCTCGTTCAGCTCGGTGTCGAACTGCTTGCTGAAGTGCTCTCTTTCCATTTTAAAATTTCTCCCCGGCTGTAATTAAGGTGGTGGTTGGGCTGGCGCCTTTGCCGCTTTATCCGACTGATCGGACCGATCCGACCGATCCGACCGATCTACCTGCGTATTACCCGAAGCGCCCGGTGATGTAGTCCTCGGTCTGCTTCTGTTCGGGCGTGGTGAAAATCTTCTTGGTGCCGCCGCACTCGATCAGCTCACCCATGTACAAAAACGCGGTGTAGTCCGAAACGCGGGCCGCCTGCTGCATGTTGTGCGTCACTATGATAATGGTATAGCGCTCCTTCAGCTCCTCGATCAGCTCCTCGATCTTCAGGGTCGAAATCGGGTCCAGCGCCGAGGCCGGCTCGTCCATCAGGATCACCTCCGGCTTCACCGCGATGGTGCGGGCGATGCAAAGGCGCTGCTGCTGTCCACCGGAAAGGTTCATCGCGTTGGTCTTCAGGCGGTCCTTCACCTCGTCCCAGAGTGCGACGCGTTTGAGGCAGCTCTCCACGATCTCGTCGGCCTCGCTCTTCACCATGCGGCTGTTCAGCTTGTAGCCGGCGACCACGTTGTCGTAGATCGACATCGCGGGAAACGGGTTCGGCTTCTGAAACACCATCCCCACACGGCGCCGGATGGAGACCGGGTCGATACCCTTGCCGTAGATGTCGTCGCTGTCCAGCATGATCTTGCCGGTGACCTGTGCCGAGGGGACCAGGTCGTGCATCCGGTTCAGCGAACGGAGCAGGGTCGACTTGCCGCAGCCGGAAGGGCCGATGATGGCGGTCACGCTGTTTTCCAAAAAGTCTATGCTGACGTCCTTCACCGCGTGCGTCTTGCCGAAGTGTATGTTGAGGCCGTCCAGATGCACCTTGATGTCGTTCATGTTCCCTCTTATGTCGTTTGCCATGGGTCTATGCCTTTTCTCGGCTGCTACCGAAATAGCGCGCCGTTATGCTCAGTGCGAACATCACGGTCACCAACACCAGCGCCCCCGCCCAGGCCAAGCGGTGCCAGTCCTCGTACGGCGAAATCGCGAAGTTGAAGATCTGCAGCGGCAGGGCCGCCATCGGCTGGGTCAGGCTCTTGCCCCAGAACTGGTTACCCAGCGCGGTGAAGAGCAGGGGCGCGGTCTCGCCGGCCACCCTGGCGACCGCCAGAAGCACCCCGGTCATCACCCCGGATAGGGCGCTGCGCAGGGTCACCTTCAAACTGGTGCGCCAAAGCGGCACGCCCAGGGCCAACGATGCCTCGCGCAGAGAACCCGGCACCATCTTCAACTGTTCCTCGGTGGTGCGCAACACGATCGGTATCATGATCATGGCCAGCGCCACCGAACCTGCCAGGGCGGAAAATCCTTTCAACGGCACCACCAGGAGCGTGTAGGCGACCATTCCGGTGATGATGGACGGCGTGCCGGAGAGGACGTCGGCCGCAAAACGGATTGCCGTCGAGGTGCGCCCCCCGCCGAATTCGGCCAGGTAGATGGCGCCCAGGATCCCCACCGGAAGCCCGATCAAGGAGGCCATGGCGATCATCACGAAGGAGCCCATCATGCCGTTGGCCATGCCGCCCCCGGTTTCGCCGGTCGGCTTCGGGATGTTGGTGAAAAAGTCCGGGTTGAGCGAGCTGAGCCCCATCTTCACGATGTGGAAGAAGATGAGACCGAGCGGAATAAGCACCGCTGCGGTTGCCGCCAGCATCAGGGCGGTCATCAGGTGGTTTTTCGCCTTGCGTACTGCCACGCTGCGCATCATGCCGCACCTCCGTTCGCGCTCCGGGAGACGCTCCAGATGAGGAGCCGCGCCAGCGCGTTGATCACCAGGGTGACCACGAGGAGGATCAGGCCGACTTCCATGAGGGCCGCCCCGTGCAGCTTGGCGGTCGCCTCGGCAAACTCGTTGGCGATCACGCTCGGCATGGTGTAGGCCGGCGACAGAAGCGACAGCGAGATCTGGGGCGAGTTGCCGATCACCATGGTGACCGCCATGGTCTCGCCGACGGCGCGCCCCAGGCCCAGGATGGCGGCTCCCAGGATGCCCGACTTGCCGTAGGGGAGGATCGCGATCTTGATGGTCTCCCAGCGGGTGGCGCCCAGCGCGATGGCGGCCTCCTTCTGGCTGGAGGGGACGGCGAGCAGCACTTCGCGGGTGATCGAGGTGATGATCGGCACCACCATGATCATCAGGATGAACACGGCGGCCAGCATGCTGACCCCGTAGGGCGCGCCCTGGAAGAAGGGGAGGAAGCCGAAACGCTCGATCAGAAAGGGCTGGACCGTGGACTGCAGCCAGGGCGCCATGACCAGCACCCCCCAAAGACCGTAGATAACCGAGGGGATGGCGGCCAGAAGTTCGACCAGCGGGGCGATCAGCTTACCCACGCGCTTCGGGCAGATCTCGGTGATGAAGATGGCGGCCCCGATGCTCAGGGGGGTGGCCAAAAGCAGCGCCAGGACGGAGGAGACCACCGAACCGTACAGGTAGGGGAGCGCCCCGAAGACCTCCTGGACGGCGTCCCAGTCGCTGCTGGTGAGGAACTTCACGCCGAACTTCCTGATGGCCGGGAGGCTCTCCGAGGTCATCTCGACCAGCATGAGCCCGAGGATGGCCAGGATGCTCAGGGCGAAGAAGGTGGTGACGTACCGGAAGACCCGATCGCCGTTCCACCTCTTGGCTGGTGCCTCGTGTTCTGTGGTTGTTGCGGATTGCACGGCTAACTCCGTGATGCTGGTAGACATTGTCGACACCTGTGGCAGCGGCTCGGGGCGTAACGGGGCCGAGAGCGTTTTGCCGCTCCCGGCGCCGGTCCCAAAGCTCGTTTACTTGATTCCCTGAACCGTCTTCTCCACCATCTTCGCCACGTTGGCCGGAAGCGGCGCGTAGAGGAGCTTGTCAGCCATCTTCTGCCCCTGCTTGAGCTCCCATTTCAGGAACTCGACCAGCTTCTTCCCTTTCACCTTGTCTTTCTGGTTCTGGTACACGAGGAGCCAGGTGAAGCCGACGATCGGGTAGGCGTTCTTGCCGGGCTGGTTCACCAGGGAGATCCGGTAATCGGCCGGCATCGACTTGGCGGCGCCCGCTGCAGCGGCAGAGGTGGATGCGATGGACGGTTCCACGAAGGTCCCGGCGCTGTTTTTCAGGAAGGCGTAGGGGAGCTTGTTCTCGAAGGCGTAGGCCAACTCGACGTAGCCGATGGTGCAGGGCGTGGTCTTGATCTGCCCGGCGACACCCTCGTTGCCCTTGCCGCCCAGACCGACCGGCCACTTGACAGCAGCTCCCTTGCCGACCTTCTTGGCCCACTCGGGGTTAACCGCTGAGAGGTAGTCGGTGAAGATGCTGGTGGTACCGCTGCCGTCGGAGCGGTGCACCACGATGATCGGCTTGTTGGGGAGCTTCAACGCGGCGTTGTCCCTGACCAGCCTCGGATCGCTCCAGGAGGTGATCTTCCCCTGGTAGATTTCTGCCAGCGTCTCGGCGGAGAGTTTCAGCCCCTTGCCGACGCCGGGGATATTATAGGTGACGACCACTGCGCCCATGACGGTCGGCAGGTGCAAAAGTTTACCGGGGGCAGCCGCCAGTTCCTGGTCGGAGAGGAACTTGTCGCTCGCGCCGAAGTCGACGGTCTGCGCGGTGATCTGCTTGATCCCGCCGCCGCTCCCTATCGACTGGTAGTTGAACTTCACGCTTTTGTCGATCTTGGCGTACTCGGCGAACCACTTGGAGTAGAGCGGGTAGGGGAAGGTGGCGCCGGCACCGTTCATCAGCGTTTCGGCCGAAGCGATGCCTGCGGTGGACAGGGCCGCCAGGGCGGCGAGTGCCAGGATGCCTTTGCGAATGCTCGAAATCATTGTGTTCTCCTTGTTCATTATGTTTCCTGTGTCACACAATGCCTCTCATTTGTTACAGCCGTGTTACGGTTAGCCAAACTTTCTGTGAATACGCCCGCTCAAGTATAGCAGAGGGTTATAAGTCGGCCCGGTGGCTGCGCGGCGAGTAGCGGACTGCGATCACCCGTATCAGGGCGAGCGACAGGGTGAGCATGATCACCATGGCGAGGCTCTGCCAGGGCATCTCCTTGTACCAGAATGCCATCACCTCGGTGAGCACCGTGACCATGACCGTGTCGATGATGTAGGTGACCTTGACCCGCCCCTCGGTGAAGTAGGCGAGCGCCGTGCGCAGGATTTCCACGACGGAGAGGACGGTCAGGATGTCCACCAGTATAGCCTTGAAAGCGGTGTGGAAGGGGACCTGCATTATCAGTCTCAGATCGTAGATGGTGTAGAGCACGCCGGCCAGGATCGCCGTCAGTATAGCGCAGATCAAGAGGCTCAAAAGGGCCCGCGAACTCCTTTCGAAAAAGCAGTTTAACTGCGCGTCCAAATTCTCGTAGTAGCCATTCATCCTATGCATCCTCCTTTTTTGGTATCGTGGCAGCATACCCCTGTCATGTTACGGCCGTGTTAAAGACACGTTATGATTGCATGGCTCAAGCAACGGGGCGGTACGGTCCTGATTCAATTTTCCTGAGGTTGCGCGGATTATGCGTGACTGTAACTAGGGTTTTCCCGGGGTCTGCATTAAGAGACTTTCGATAAATTGTTCTGGAGGTTTACAAATAAGTATGCTATCTAATTGGCAAATTTCGTGTCTCTCCGAGTTTTGCTGCCTAACGGGACGATCCCCACGGGGCAAGGCCTATGGGTGCTGTTGGAAACGGCGGTGCCTCTCTTTTGGAAAGGGGAGCCTTTGAGCAATCGTGAGACTGCTGAAGGCCTCTTTCTACCTGGAAAGCGGTCTTTTTTTTGTCCATCGTTATTTATTTAATACATAACGCACAAGGAGCAGCATGCGGATACTGGTAGCCATCGACGATACCGACAACCTGGAGAGCAGAGGGACCGGGGAGATCGCGTCCCTCATTGCCGACGCGGTGCAGGAAAAGGGCTGGGGCAAAGCCGGAATGGTGACCCGTCACCAATTGCTGGTTCATCCGGACATCCCCTACACCTCTCATAACAGCGCCATGTGCTTTATTGCCGAGGTTCATGAGGGGTGTCTTGAAGAGGTGATCCGGTTCGCAGGCGAGTTCCTGGATGGCGAGTGTGCCGAGGGGGCCGATCCGGGCCTTTGCGTTGCAAACCTGGACCGCATCGGTGCCGCACCGAACCTGGTTGCCTTCGGGCAGCGCGCGAAAGAGGAAGTTCTGACTATGGCCGATGCCTACCTGCTGGCGAAGCACATCGGTGTGCACCTTTCCGAGCACGGAGGCACCGGGCAGGGGGTGATCGGTGCGCTGGCCGGTGCGGGGCTGCGTCTGTGGGGCAACGACGGACGCATGAAGGGGAGCCTCAAGTTTTCCGGCGCTCTGCTGAGAGTTGCGGAGATCCTTGCCCATCCGGTTGTCGAGGCCGTGCGCTGCATCGAAGGCGAGACCGTCAATCCTGATGACCTGGTGCAGATCGGAGAAAAGCCCAAGACCGTCTTACTGGGCGGCGTCTCTGTGCTGCTGCTTTCGGCGGCTGAATCCAATGAGGATTCTTGCCGGTGGCAGACCCTGCATAGAAAGCAGTTGCGCGGCTACTGACCATGTGGCGCTCAACCGCAACCGGTGCACGTGAATTCACACCCGGCAAGGAAAGCTGGGCTGCCGCGGCCGAAGCCGCCCTTAAATGTTCCGGCTTCACCACGGACGTCGACGAGGAAGTTGTCGCCGACGAACCCCGCTCCTGCTACAACTGCCGCTATCGGCGCTGGAGCGCGGCCTCCTTCACGTGCCAACGGGTTTGCTGAGTCGGAGGATGGTTTGGCGAGAGCCTGCTCCCCCTCCCTTGACGGGAGGGGGCCACCCCCTAACCCCCTCCCGCAAGGGGCGGGGGGACTTAACATGACGCGCGGCTACCTGATAAGATCAAACGTTTTGGCGCTCCTGCGACTGGTCTGGTTTTTTCCGTCTCCTCCGTATCCGAGGTTGCTACCGCCTTCATGACCAGAACGAAAAAGATGCTTCTCGACATCGACCACTTCGGCTACCGCTACCCCGGTGCGACGAGCTCTGCGCTCAAGGAAATTTCCTTCGCGGTGGGAGAGGGCGAGTGCGTCTGCCTTGCCGGCAATTCCGGATGTGGCAAATCCACGCTGCTGCTCGCCATCATGGGGCTTCTGCGCGGGGGGGCGCTGACCGGCAAAATCCATCTGCCTGAACTCGCCGCCGATGATCGCTGGTCCTGCGCGGCCGGCATGGTGTTCCAGAACCCGGAATCACAGATGCTCTGCACCAGCGTCGCCGAGGAGGTCGCCTTCGGTCCCGAAAACCTCTGCGTGCCGCCTGAGGAGATCGGCCGGCGTGTTACCGATGCGCTGCGGGCCGTCGGCCTGGACGGAAAGGAATCGCATAGCGCCGAGCGCTTCTCCGCCGGTCAAAAACAGCGCCTGACCATCGCGTCGGTGCTGTCGATGCACCCGAGGCTGCTGCTCCTCGACGAGCCGACCTCGCAGTTGGACCTCCGCGGAAAAGAGGAGCTGGTTCGAATCCTGACCCGCCTCAAACAGCAGGGCTACACGATGATCCTGGCGGAGCACGATGCGCGCCCCTTCTCTGCGCTCATCGACCGCTACCTGGTGATTGAGAACGGGCGGTTGCTACGGGAAGCCGTATCACCACAGGACCCGGAGCACTTCCGGCCCCGGCCCGATGCAGCGGTGCCGCCCCGGTTGGAACGCGCCGGCGGCTCGCCCGCCATCGACGTGCAGTGGCTTAGCCTGGGCTATCCGGAAACCGGGGAAGTGTTGAAACGGATCGATTTCCAGGTGAGACAGGGGGAGCGGGTGCACCTGTTCGGTCATAACGGAGCGGGGAAATCGAGCCTGCTGCGCTGCCTGGCAGGCCTGGAAAAACCCGACGCCGTCAAGCTCACCGTGGCCGGACTGGAGCGCCCGCGGCCGGAACAGCTGCCCGCAAAGGTCGGCGTGCTCTTTCAAAATCCGGCGCGCCAGCTCTTCGCCGAGACCGTCCAGGAAGAGGTCGCCTTCAGCCTGCGCAGGCTCGGGCATTCCCGCCAAGCCGTCGAGGCGATGGTGACGAAAACCCTGGAATTTTGCGGGATCTCACATCTTGCCGGGCGTACGCCGCTCACACTCAGTTTCGGGGAACAACATCGGGTCGCGCTGGCGGCGGTCCTGGCTCCGCGTCCGGAACTGCTCCTTTTGGACGAGCCGTTTGCCGGCCTCGATTACCCGCAGCGGCTGGCGCTGCTCGATCTCCTGGCGCAGATGCCGTCCCGCTACGGGACCACGGTGCTGATCGCCTCCCACGACGAGTTGCCCGACACGTGTTGGGCCGATCGCAGCTTGACCATACGCGGAGGGACCCTTGCAGAAAACTCCCGCTAAATATGCAGCGCGCCGTTCGCTGCGCAGCAACGATTACGGCTGCCAGTTCGTAGCCCGCGATTCGGTGGTGCATCGGATGGGGGCCGGCTGGAAGCTCGTTTTCGGAGTGGCGCTGAGCGCCCTGGCTGCGGGAGTGCGTACCCCGGTTACCTTACTCGCCCTCGTCTTGGTGATGCTCGGTTACTACCTCGCCGCCCGCCTGACCCTGTTCGACTTGTGGCGCGACGTCCGCCTCTTCATATTTCAGGCGATTGTGGTCATCCCGCTGTACTGCCTGGTTCACGGCGCGGCGGACGGGCTATGGCCGGGTGTGCGTATCTCGACGCAGATCATCCTTTTTTACATCCCCGGGGCGATATTCCTGCGCACCACGCGCTCCGCAGAGGTTATGAAGGGGCTGCGCCGGGTCATTCCCTACCGGCTTTCCTTTCTGGTGTTCGTAAGCGTCCGGTTCGTCCCCTTCTTTTTCCGCGAGATGTCGGAGATCAGCGCCGCCCAGAGGCTGCGGGGTGCACGTCTGCTGCCGCGCCAGCAACTCGACCCGCGCAACTGGCCGGACCTGTTTAACTGCCTCATTTTGCCGCTCATGGTGCGCGCCCTGAAGACTGCCGACGAGGTGGCCAGCTCCGCCGAGGCCCGCGCCTTCGGCCGCAGCAGGGAGCGGACCTTCTTCGACGCCGCCACCCTGGCGCCCAGCGAATCTCCCGCCTCGTCAAGGGAAGGACAGGGGTGGGGATGGCGAAAAACGCGTGCAGGAGTCGATGCTGTGCCGAAACGGCAGCACACCGCAACAGGTAAACCCGCGATCCATTAAAGAGCTCGCTATCAGGAGATGCATATGAGCCTCGACGCCCAACGTACCTATCTCTGGCACCGCTTCACACTGCGTGAAGCCGTGCTGCTTTGTTTCTGCGCGACGTTCATCGTGCTCACCCGTGCCGGTTTGCGGCTGCACCTCCATCTTCCCGGGCACGTCATGTTCTTCACCATGTTTTTCCTGCTGCTGGCACGGGGTTGCGTGCCGAAGCTCGGATCGGCCACCCTGGTCGGCCTCATCACCAGCCTTGCCAGTGTCCTCCTCGGTATGGGCGTCGGCGGACCAATGGTGCTTATCAAGTTCCTGCTTCCGGCACTGGTGGTCGAGGTTGCCGGCTTCATTTCCCCGTGCTTCGTTACCAGTATGCTCGCCTGTGCTGCGGTCGGCCTCCTGGCCTCGACTACACGCGCCGCTGTCAGCACCGGGGTCGAGTACCTGATCGGCATGGAGGAGGAGATCATCCTGCGCAAGGCACTGATCGCCGGTATGTTGAACGGGGTCTGGGGCGCACTCGGATGCCTCGCCGTTCCCTCGATCATCCGCCGGTTGCGGTTAAACGGCCTGATCGATCAGGAAGCGGATCGCGGCGTTGCCGGTTGAGTCGCGCGGTGTACCGAGGCTTTGCTGGCTGCTACTGGTTTCGCTGCTGCCCCACGTGGCAATCGTGCTCGCCATCAGCATGAGGTTTCAGCCTGGCAGGAACCAGCCGCAAACTTCACTCCCCTGCGTGCAAAAGGGGGCGGATGGAGAGCTGCTCTTGGCCGGGAAGCATGTGGTGATGGCCGACCTTGCGACCGGGATGGTATAGACCACGGCGCCGCTGCCGCTGCCACCCGCATCAATGACCGTGTGAGAGTTTTTCCGCCAGTGAGAAACGAGAGTCTCATGGGAATGGCAGCCGAGAAGCGCAAGAACAACGAGGACGACAAGAAGCGCCGCTCGGCTACCTCGAAGGTGCTCGACCTCGTGCTGCGCAGCGGCCATATCGGCACCGCGAGCGTGCTGTTCGGCGGCCTGGTCCTAGGCGTACCATTCTCCCGGCTTACCGACTGGCACGTCCTGGCCATCGCCACCGGCGGCGCGCTCATCGTTGCCGGGCTCCTGCAAAGCCGGCATTGGCCCTACCAGGGACGCGGCGTTATGGCGCTCGTGCATATCGTGCTGCTCGGCCTGGTGCACTACCGCCAGGACCTCATGCTGCCGGTGCTGATTGCGGTGCTCCTTTTCGGAGTCGTGGGCAGCAACATGCCCGGGCACCTGCGCCACTGGTCGGTCCTGCACCGGCAAAGAATAGATTAGATCGACCACCACTCCCAGAATAGGAGAAACCTGATGCAGATGATAACCGAACACCCCATCGTACCGGGGGCGATGCATGCCCTCATCGGCCAGAAGTTCAGCGGGTCTGTGGTATTCCATTACGCAGTGGTAAAGCAGCAGCACAACAAGGACAAGGCGATGCTCGCCGTTGAGTATCGATTGGTGGGCGACGCCATTTCAGAGCTGCGGGGCATAAAGGCGGCACTCAGGAAGGACTGGCACCTGGAAGATGTCCTGCTGGTGCGGCGCGTTGGCACCCTGCAAGTAGGGGATGTCATTTCGCTTATCGCCGTGAGCTCGCCCAGCAGCAAGGACGCCTTCGCCTCGTGCAAAAGCGGCATCAGCCGTATGAAGAAAATGGCTACCATCAAGAAAAACGAGATGTATGGCTGAGGCCCGGCACCGAGTGAATCGGACGCGGGAACTGACGGTAATTAAGGAGGACGGGATGAAAGGCATGCTAGGGATCAGCTGTATCGTCGCACTTGTGATCGTTTCCCTCTGGACCGTCGCAGCCCGCGCCGAACAGGGCTTCGTCCTGATGGCGAGCACCATCGGCCCGATAGACGCAGGTATTGTGCCGGCGCTCGAGGATGCATTTGAGAAGGATACCGGCATCCGGGTTCGACACGTGGGAGCCGGTACCGGAGAGGCATTGAAAATCGCACGCGGCGGCAGCGTTGACCTCGCGCTGGTGCATGCTAAGTCCCTGGAGGAGAAGTTCGTCGCCGACGGCTTCGGCACTCAGCGGATTCCGCTTATGTACAACGACTTCGTGATTGTCGGTCCCGCTGCCGATCCGGCAGGGATCAAAGGGATGCGCAGCGCACAGCAGGCGCTGAAGCAGTTGGCTGGGCAGGGCGCCTCTTTCGTCACGCGCGGCGACAAATCCGGCACCCACATTGCGGAACTGGAACTCTGGAAGAGCGCTGGGTTGACCCCGTCGGGCCCCTGGTACAGCGTCTACGAAAAGGGGAACGAGGGGAACGTCCCCACCCTTAAATACACCGATCAGCGTCAGGCCTACACCGTCATCGACCGGGCCACCTACCTGTCGATCAAAGACGCCATCAAGCTGGTGGTACTGGTGGAAGGGGACGAGGCGCTGTTGAACCGGATCTCCCTCATTCCGGTGAGCCCGCAAAAATTCCCCCGGGTCAACCATGCCGATGCCCTGCGTTTCGTCGCCTGGCTCACCGATCCGGCACAGGGACAGCTGATCATCCGCGACTTCGGCAAGGAGAGATACGGCAGCCCGCTCTTTTTCCCGGACTCGCTGCAATGGCGCGCCACCGCGGGCACCACCGGAACGATCGCGCGGTAAACCTCCTTCCTTTGGCATCAGCCACACCTTTATCAACATGGCCGCTCACGTTTGCATTGGTGAGCGGCTTTTCTTTGCCTGCCAACCTCTGAGTTGAACACCCGCGCCATTGGCTCGACAAAGATCTCACGCCATAATTTTAGAGTCCTGTCAATGAAAAGTAATAAAATTGTAACGTTACAGGTAGGAAATGTTAGTTGATTATGGCTAATAGTGTGGTAATGTCTGTTTCGGCTTTGTTGATAGAGTGCGATGTGCTGAGGATCGGCCTGAGAGTGTACCGTTATCGAGCCAGTGTGGTCCAGGCTTTGCCGTAAAGTAGCGGAAGCGGTGTAAGTACAACCGCTATAGTTAAAGGCAATTTACCAAGGAGGGAAAATGATGAAAGCTCTGTGTGTGTTCGCGTGTCTTTGTCTTGCTGTCGTAGCCACCTCGAAGCAAGGGTTTGCTGCCGGCCTCAACGCCGAAATGACCGGCTATGTGCAAGGCTTGGAGAGCCAGGCCAAGAGCCAGGATAAGGGGTTTAAGGCGTTCGACGCCGAGCGGGGCAAGAAGATCTTCTTCGAGACGCACCCTAACGCAAAGAACGGTCCCATCTCCTGCTCCACCTGCCACACTCCCGACCTGAAGAAAAGCGGCAAGACACTGGTGGGCAAGACCATCGATCCGCTCGCTCCTTCCGCCAACAGAAACAGGCTGACCAACGCCAAGGAAACGGAAAAGTGGCTCACCAGGAACTTCAAGCAGGTTTACGGCAGGGAAGGAACTGCGAAGGAAAAGGGCGACGTGCTTAAATTCATCGCCGCACAATAAAGGAGACCAGCTATGAGAATCGCTACCCCAATTGCACTTGCACTGCTGGTAACCGGTTTGTTTGCTGCGCTCACTGAGGCCGGTGTCACGCCCACGACCAAACCCGGATCGGCAGGCCAGGCTGCCTACCTCAAGGAATGCGGCGCCTGTCACTTTGCCTTCCCGTCGCAACTGCTTCCGAAACGGTCCTGGGACAAGATCATGAACTCGCTGGACAGCCATTTCGGCGACAGCGCGTCGCTGGATGAGGCGACCAAGGCCGAGATTCTTGCCTACCTTGACAAAAACAGCGCAGAAACGAGTTCCACCAAGGCATCCAAAAAGCTCCTGGCATCGATAGGTCGCAACGAGGTGCCGATCAGGATTACCGACACCAATTACTTCAAGAGAAAACATGACGAGGTGCGGCCGGATGTCTTCAAGAGGAAGTCGATAAGTACTGCTGCAAACTGCGTCGCCTGCCACCCGACCGCTGCCAGTGGCGACTTCAACGAACACAAGGTGAGAATTCCGAAGAATTGACCTCCCGCGATTTGCCGGTCGTTACGGCAGCGTCAGAGCTACTCAGAAAGGCGACGTATATGAAAAAGATCAACGTTTGGGATTGCCAGACCCGGATTTTTCACTGGTCGCTGGTGGTATTCATGCTCTGCACCGTTGTTACGTCCGATTTCCTGAGATATGTCGGCATCGACATGGTCAACAAGGACACTTGGCTGATCTTCCACATCACGACCGGTGTGTCAGTCGGGATACTGTTGCTCTTCAGGATACTGTGGGGGCTTTGCGGCCCCCACTATTCCCGTTTCACGTCGCTGCGCCTCTCGCCGAACGAACTCGTCGAATATTTCAAGTCGGTACTTCAGAAAAGGAAATCGGAGTATACCGGGCACAACCCTGCTGCCTCCTGGAGCGCCCTCGGGATCATCACTCTTGGCCTGTTGGCGATAGCGACGGGTGCCGTCGTTTTCGGGCTCGACGAAGGGCGGGGGATTCTGCGCGGCATGTACCTGAGCTTCTACTCGTACGCCGGAGCGTTGAAGCTGGTGCACCTGGTCCTTGCCTATGTGCTGACCGGCGTCTTCTGCGCCCACGTGTGCGGCGTGTTGAACGAGACCATCCGGCACCGCAGCGACATCATCCCTGCCATGTTTACCGGGAAAAAGCTCTCCGAAGAAGAGGATAGACCCTTCGATACCCCGCGTCCTCTGCGACTGCTCTCCTATCTGTGGGTTATATCGCCGCTGGGCGCCATTCCGCTTCTGGCGAGCTCCATGGAGATGACGACCCCGGTAGTCGCGATCCCGTCAGTGTACAAGAAGGAGTGCGCCGCCTGCCATTTCGGCTTTCCACCCAATACCCTGCCGGCGCAAAGCTGGAAGAGCATGATGGCGAACCTGCAAAACCACTTCGGCGAAGACGCCACCATCGACGAAACGGCGCGGCAGGAGATAGAAGCCTATCTGACAGGGCATGCGGCCGAGAAATCCCGCGAAGAGGCCTCCATCAAATTCGTCCGTTCCATCGGAACCAGCTCACCCGACCGGATAACCGACATCCCCTACTGGAAAGAGAAGCACCGGCGCATCGATCAGGCAATCTACCGTCGGACCTCCATAAAATCCCGGATCAACTGTGCCGCCTGTCACAGACTTGCCGAGTACGGCTCCTTTGAGGACGGGGATATCAGAATCCCCAGGAACTAGAGCCGCTAACTCGAACAAAACCCTGCCGCGGGTGACCTCCTGGTCGCCCGCACAGTCTCCTCCTTGCCACAGCATTCCACTTCCCCTGGATCACTCTTGTTGTCCGTTCCCCAATGGTGAAGTTCCTCTATCCCTATCGGTAGTCGGTGCGAATCGGATATAATCGACTGAGAAGTCGAATTGGCGAGGCAGTCAGAGGAGGAGAGTATGAACCCCCTTACCCATCAAGCTGATCCGCGGCTTGACTTGATATTAGAACGTATCGTCGACATACCGCCCGAAATGGTTTGGGCGGCCTGGACCACAGAGGAACATATCAAGCACTGGTTCACTCCCGCACCGTGGAAGACAGTCGAGTGCGAAATAGACCTGCGCCCTGGTGGGATGTTCAGCACCGTGATGCGCTCGCCAGAGGGCCAGGACTTTCCCAACAAAGGGTGCTTTCTGGAGATAGTGCCGAACCGGAAACTGGTGTGGACCAACGCACTCGAACCCGGCTATCGGCCCGCCAGCAAATTGTTGGCAACTCCGTGCGACCTGTTCTTTTTCACGGCAGTGCTGACGCTTGAGCCGCATGAAAAGGGCACCAAGTACACGGCACTGATGATCCATAAGGACGAGGAGGGGCGCAGGACACACGAAGGCATGGGTTTCCACGACGGCTGGTCCAAAGCCCTCGAACAGCTCGTCGCGTATATGAAGAGTATCTAGTGACGTTGAGAACGAGGCGGTTGCAGGGGGGGTGGCGCAAAAAGCGGTCGGATGTCGGGATTGCTGAAGGTCCAGTCGGACTAGTAATGGAAGCGACAGGCGATAACTATAACATCCGTTTCTTCGACTTGGTACACGAGGCGGTGTTCGCGGTCGATCCTTCGGGACCAGCAGCCGACGAGTTGGAACCGTAGAGGCTCGGGTTTGCCAGTTCCCTCAAAAGGTGTACGACGAATTTCTTCAAGAAGAGCTAGAATGCGTTCAGCCAAGCGCCTGTCAGTTTTAAGCCAATAGCGCAGGTCGTCCAGAGCTGTCGGAGTTAAGGTGATGTTCATAGCCCAAGGGCATCCATCGAAGTTCGCTTGCCCGCACGCGATTCTTCAAGGGATTTCAGTAGCCGAGCGGCATTGGCAGGACTCGAAAGAAGATACTCACTTTCCATGATGGACTCATAGTCCTCCAGGCTTAAAATGACCACGTTTTCACCTTTGCGGCGCGTGATGAGAATCGGTTCGTGGTTGTTGCATGCCTCGTCCATGACGTTCTTGAGGTCATGGCGTGCTTCGCTGTAGGTTCGTGCCTGCATGGCGGCCTCCAAAATGACAAGATGTTGTACAATACCACGGGCGCGGTATCGTGGCAAGACGAAGCATGCTGGAGTCTTTAAACCGCTTAGGGAGCTGACGGAAGCGGACGGATGCGTCTGGATGTGCCTAAAGCTGACAGAGTGGTGCTGTCATGGTTCAGTGCCCTCAGCCGGAAGAGACTCCCTGCCACCTTTCTCCACGCCGGAAGGGTCATATCGTGCCAGTTGGCTGCGCGTTTTCAACAGCTCGGCTATCATCCATTCTTCCTTGAAGACCAGATGCCGGATCTTGGAAAGGGTCATCGCGGTGGTGAGGAAGGAAATCAGCCGCATGAACATCTCCCAGTAGATAAATAAACTGTTCGAATAGGGATGGTTGGCATAAAGGTCGGACAGGTACCAACATGTCGCAGAACAAACCGCGCTGAAAAGCCCATCCTTTGAACCGCAATACCAGGCTGATATCGCAACTGGTATAAAATAAAATATAAAAAAGCCGAATTCATACCCGGTGACATAGTCGAGCCAGCCAATGGAAAGCAGTATTGTCACACTGACCAGGCGCACGGCAGAAGCATGATTTTCAAAGAAGGCTGGATGATCGATCCGTCTTCTCATAGGTACGTCGAGTGTATCGATGTCAAATTTTTTCACGCCAAAGACCCCGGTAACTGAAGATAGTAAAGGATACGTCAGGTCGCTCGTCTTTTCAAATAGGACGGTTGCCACAGCTGACATTTAGGACAGAAACTACAGACAGTAATTCGTGTCATAGACTAAGGATATGGAACCGGCGCAATGCGGCGCAGGAATAAACTCCTTCGGGGTGTAGGTCCGGACACTGCCTGAAATTACAGACAAAAAGATCGGGAAAGACGATGCAAATTTGAAAAAAGTAAGGTATTATCCCCGCCGGGTCCTTTCCCGGTTTGCCGATAATTTCCAAGTCCGCTGTCGCTCGGAGGAGTGTTATGGAGAACGTGTCGTTTGTCATCGATGATGCCGAGGCTGCCATAATCCAGGCGCCGCTGGTCACTCCGTTCAGGATCGCCACCGGACAGCACGACGAGCTGGCAAACGTCTTCCTCAGGCTGCGCACCAGTGACGGCGTCTACGGCTTCGGCGAGGCGGCTGTTGCGACTCACATCACCGGCGAAACCCTGGAAGCGACTCTGGCCAACCTGCAGACTGCCGCCTCGGCCCTGCGCGGGCGTACCATCGGTAATGTTGAGGCGGTCTGCCGGGAATTCGCTCCGGCCTTTGCCGACAATCATTCGGGTCTGGCTGCCCTTGAAATGGCCTTGCTGGATGTTTCCTCCCGCGTGCAGGGAATCCCGTTTTACCGGCTCTTCACCCCGGTTGCCGCTTTGCAGCCGCTGTTGAACTTTGCCACCGACATCACCATCGTGATCGGCTCTGTTGAGGAAGCCCGGGCGGCCACGCGGCTATTCGCGGCACGCGGCTTCAACGTTTTCAAGATAAAGGTGGGCAGGGACGAGGAACTGGACCTGAAGCGCGTCCTGGCGGTGCGGGAGGTTGCGCCAGGCTGCGATTTGGTCCTCGACGCAAACATGGGCTTCAGCGCCGACCGGATGCTCGCGTTTCTGGACCGGCTGGCTGCGAACGGGGCGCGACCGGTTCTTTTGGAACAGCCGGTGCCGAAAAACGACTGGGACGGCCTGACTACCATCACGGCGGCCTTGGCCGGAAGCGGCACGCTGGTCTGCGCGGACGAGAGCGTCGGCTCGCTGGCCGCGGCACGGCGGGCCATCGACAGCAACGCGGTCAGCGCCATCAACATCAAGTTTATGAAAAGCGGCATCCTTGAGGGTGCGGAAATCGCCCGGCTTGCCGCCTCGCAGGGGATTAGGCTCATGCTGGGCGCGATGATGGAAAGCGCGCTGGCGATCACGGCCTCGGCGCACTTCGCCGCAGGTCTCGCCTGCTTCGATTACATCGACCTTGACACCACATTTTTCCTGAGCGGCGATCTGGCGCATTCCCCGTACCTCGATGACCGCGGCAGATTCGACCTGGGTCACGCCGGCCCCGGGATCGGTGTGGAGCCGCACTTCGCATGATTACCAACCCCGTACTCATCGTCGGCGTTCTCTTGACCATAGAGGCGCTGGTCCTGTGGCTGTCGCGCCATGGGCGCACCAAGCGCTATTTCGATCTGCTCCCGGCGGTGTTCTGGATCTATTTCATCCCCATGCTGGCGGCGACCTTCGGGATCATCGCCACCAAGAGCCCGGTCTACGGACTCATCACCACCTGGCTTTTGCCGGCAAGCCTCGTGCTGCTCCTTTTGCCGGTCGACCTGAAAGCGATCCTGCGGCTTGGGCCGACGGCGCTGGCGATGTTCTTCATCGGCGCCGCCGGCATCATCGCCGGCACCGTCATCTCCTTCGCGCTCTTCAAGCCGCTCATCGGCGCGCAGTTCTGGTCCGGCTTCGGTGCACTTTCCGCATCCTGGACCGGCGGCAGCGCCAACATGATAGCGGTGAAGGAGGCGTTGTCGGTGCCCGATACGGTCTTCGCGCCGATGGTGATCGTCGACACGGTCGTGCCGTACCTCTGGATGGGCTTCATGATCGCCATGGTAGGCATGCAGCCGGCCTTCGACCGCTGGAACCGTTCCGACCGCGCCATCCTGGACCATCTGGGCGAGCAGGTCGTGAAGCATCTGGCAACCGGCGGCAGCCGCAGGACGCTGGCCGGTATCGTCGCCTCGCTAGCCATCGCCCTCGCCGGGGGAGGCGTGGCGCAGTTGATAGCCCGCCAGTTGCCGCAGATCAAGGACGTGGTGACCAGCTACACCTGGACCATCATGATCGTGACCCTTTTGGGGATCGTGCTGTCGCTCTCGCCCGTCCGGAAACTGGAGCGCTCCGGCGCCACGCGGACCGGTTACGATCTGCTCTATTTCGTTTTGACGGCGATCGGTGCCAAGGCGTCGGTTGCCAGCATCGGCTCCGCCGTCGTCCTGGTTGCCGCCGGACTGGTGATCGTTGCTGTCCACGCCGTCGTCATGCTGGTGGCGGCCCGTCTTATGAGGGTGCCGCTCTTCCTCGTGGCAGCGGCAAGCCAGGCCAACATAGGCGGGGTCGCTTCCGCGCCGGTGGTGGCCGAAGTCTATCATCCGGGCCTCGCCTCCGTCGGGCTCCTGTTGGCGATCCTCGGCAACATCGTCGGTACCTGGCTTGGTATCCTGTGCGCGCAGCTGTGCCGCATGGTGTGACGCCGACATCCGGAAGGAGCACAAAAAAGACCGGGGCATCGCGCCGCTGAAAAGAAGGAGAACGAGATGAGAAAGGTACGCAGGACTGACCGGGAGATATCAGATGACGAGGCGCGGGCGATCCTCGAAAGAGGGGAGTACGGGGTGCTCTCTACCGTTGGCGCTGACGGCCAACCGTACGGCGTGCCGCTAAGCTATGTCTTCGAGAACGACAGCATCTACTTTCACTGCGCGCTCAGCGGACACAAACTGGACGACATTGCCGGCAACCCGAAGGTGTCTTTCTGTGTCGTCGGTGGGACGAAGGTACTGCCGGAGAAGTTTGCCACAGAATATGAGAGCGTCATCGCCTTCGGCTCTGCCGCAGAAGTGGCAGGGGAAGAGCGACAGACAGCTCTTTTGCGGATTCTCGACAAGTACTGCCTGCACTTCATCGAAGAGGGGAAAGAGTACATCGGACAAAAAAACCAGGCGATGAAGGTTTATAAGATAGTGGCCAGCCACATCAGCGGGAAAGCCCGCAGGTAGAGTGATGGGGCTTTCCACGCTGTGACCGTGCGTGAGCCACGGAAAGGATGCTACATGCCGCGTAAAGAGATCAAAGCAGCAGGTGCTGTCGCTGTCGGGCCCTATTCGCACGCCGTCGATGCCGGCGATGTCGTTTATCTCTCCGGTCAGACGCCGATCGACCCCGCTACGGGCAAATTGGTGGACGGCGACATCTCGGCGCAGGCCGAGCAGTGCTTCCGGAACCTGTTCGCGGTGCTGGAGGCAGCGGGGCTAAACGGCGACAACGTCCAAAAGGTGAATGTCTTTCTGGTGGACATGGGTGACTTTGCCGCGATGAACGCTGTCTATGCCAGGCAATTTAAAGCACCTTATCCGGCGCGCACCACGATTGGTGTCGCATCCTTGCCGCTCAATGCCAGAATCGAAATGGAAATGATAGCCAAACGAAGCTCTTCCTGCTAAAAGAAGCAGGACCCGACACTGTTTGAACGGCATTATCGACTGAAGGAGGTTTCCGGTGCGTAAAGCCCTGCGAATCGTACGACTGTTGGCCCTCGCCCTGATACTCGGAGTGCCCTGCGCCGGTTTGGCTGCCGAGGGCAAGACCTTGCTTACCTGGTACGGCCAGTCGGCCTTCAAGATCACCACACCCGCCGGGAAGGTGCTTTTGATCGATCCCTGGATTATCAACCCGCTCAACAAAAACGGCGCCAAGGATCTGGCCGCCCTCGACAAGGTCGACTTGCTCCTCATTACCCACGGCCACGGCGACCACGTCGGCAGCGCCAACGAGATAGCCAAGAAAACCGGCGCCAAGCTCGTTGCCAACTACGACCTGGCGCGTGCGCTGGTTCAGTACGGCGGCTTCCCCGAAAACCTGGCGGAGCGCGGCAATCTGGCCTTTCCCGGCGGGGAGCTGAACCTGCTGGACGGCGAGGTGAAGATACTTCTGGTCCCGGCCGTACACAGCTCGGTAGTGGAGGGAGTGGCGGGAAGCCCGTTGCCGGGTAAGGTGGTCTACGGCGGTACGCCTGGCGGGTTCGTCATCGCGATCAAGGATGGACCTACCATCTACCACACCGGCGACACCGACGTCTTCTCCGACATGTCGCTCATCGGCTCGCTCAACAAGATCGACGTCATGCTGACCTGCATCGGCGGGCACTTCACCATGGGACCCAAGCGGGCGGCGCTGGCGGTAAAGCTGGTGCACCCGGATATGGTGGTCCCGATGCACTTCGGCTCGAATCCTTTACTGAAGGGGACTCCCGCGGAGTTCGCCGCGGCACTGTTGGCCCTGCCGGTGAAGGGGCCGCATCCGGTGCTGCACGAGATGAAGGTGGGCGAAACAATTACCCTTTCGGGAAGGTAGCGGCACGCCACGGATACGTTGTCGATCCTGCGGGGACTGCAGGTCCCCGGTCTGCAAATCCGCACGGTTTTTTGTGAAAGAGGTGATGGGATGGCCGACTCAGGCTGGAGCGACAGTTTTTGCGCAGAGCTGACTGTACGTTTGGTCGCCGTTCTTGCCGAGGCACGCAGTGCCGCTACCTTGGCGCATGCCGTGGCCGAAACAGCGGACGCTGCGGAGGCTGTCAGCACGGGGCGGGAGATGGCCTGCGCTGCCGGGTGCTCCCATTGCTGCGTTCTCAATGTGGCGGTGCTGCTACCGGAGGCGCTACGGATCGCCGACTGGCTCCAGGAAAAGCTCCCGCCGGACGAACTTCTCGCCCTGCAAAAGATCCTCGAGGGGCACCGGACCTGGGGACGCTGGATGGACGACGAGGAACGCATCGCGCGGCATGTCACCTGTCCCATGCTGGACGGCGCCGGCTGCTGCATCATCTACCCGGTGCGCCCCCTGGCCTGCCGCGGCGTTACCTCGCTCGACAGCGAGCGCTGCAAGGATGCGCACGCCCCGGCCATCAACGACGAAGTGCCGCTGGTGCCCACCGACCTGTTGCGCCGGGCCGCCTACGACGACGGGTTCATGGCGCTGGCCCAGGCGCTGCAGTTTCACGGCATCGACCACCGCTCCATCGAACTGGGCACCGGGGTGCTCGCATTCCTGGTCGCCCCCGGATGCCGCGAACTCCTGCTTGGCGGCACGAGACTTCCCGCCGAGCTGTGGAGGTTTTAGGGACCGTGCCTCGTTAACCGAGGCCGCTGTCCGGGTGAGTCCGTTTCTTGGATTCGATAGACGTTAAGGAGAATTGCGTCCCATGGCGCTTTTGACCCGCGTGCTGATCTTTATTGCCGTACTCATCCTGGCGCTGTGTGCCGCGCTGTTCGCCTGCCAGCGCAGGATCCTTTTCTATCCGAGCCACAGCGCGGAGAGCAACGGGCTGGCCGCCTGGGTCATCAACGGGCACCAGATCGGCTGCGTCCGTCAGGTGGATCAACCCCGCAACGTCTGGTTGCTCCTGCACGGCAACGCCGGGCAGGCCGCCGACCGCAGCTACGCCCTGCCGTCCTTTTCCCCTTTTGATACCGTATTTATCCTGGAATACCCCGGCTACGGCACACGCAGCGGCTCGCCCAGCATGACCGCCATGAATGCCGCAGCCAGGGAGGCCTACCTTTGGCTCAGAAAGAGCTATCCCGCCATTCCCGTCTGTGTCGCCGGCGAGTCGATCGGCAGCGGCCCCGCCGCAACCCTTGCCCGACTGGCGCCCGCGCCCGACAAACTGGTGCTGGTCACCCCTTTCGACGACCTGGTCAGTGTCGCCAGCCATCATTTTCCGTTCATCCCCGCCCGGTTTCTGCTGCGCGATCGCTGGGACAACGTCGCCGCACTCAAAGACTTCTCCGGAAAGATCGAGATCTATGGCGCAACCGACGACCAGGTGATACCCATAAGCCACGCGAGACGTTTGGCGCACTCAATCCACAACGCGGTGCTGCACGAAATACCGGGCGGCCACAACGACTGGTCGGTGGGCGGCAAGGTCCAATTTCGTAATTAAGCTAGAGAACGCTAATAGTACTTTAGGGTTGAGTTGTCGCTGCAGATGGTTAAAATGTGAAAGCCCCGGCACCCGGTCGGGCATCACACACCTTCAAAGGAGGGAGTACCATGAAAAGGGTTGTACTAGCAGCACTCTTTTTCGTCTTCTTTTGCGGCCAGGCATTGGCCGGCGGCGGTCTGGACGGTTTCCTCAGCAATCTGAACGTGCAGGCCCGGGCAGATATGAACGGCTTTTCCGCCAAGGTGAGCGCCCAGTTCGGCGTTCCGATGGTGCAGGTGCAAACCGTGATCAGCACCGTGAAACAGCCGGCCGACGCCTTCATGGTGTTCCAGCTGGGGCAGATGGCGCACCAACCCCCCGACACGGTGGTGCAGGTCTACCAGTCCAACCGAGGCAAGGGATGGGGTGTGATCGCGAAGAACCTGGGGATCAAGCCGGGATCGGCCGAATTCCATGCCTTGAAACGCGGGGACTTCGCGCTCACCGGCGAGCGTGGACCGGGTGAAGGAAAGGGCAAGGGACACGGCAAAGGCCATGGCAAAGGACACGGCAAAGGGAACGACTAGCGTTGCATCAGGCGCGCGCCCAACAGCATCACGTAAGGCCGACCGGGCGATCCGGAAACCGGCTCAGCAAACTCCGCAGGCAAATCGGGCCGTGGGGCGGTTCATCCGCTCGACGGCCCGAGCTTTTTGGTTAACCCTCGAAGTGCCCTGTATCATAGGCTGGGCGCGGCAATTTCTCCACTGCTACAGCTGCAGCTTGTTTGCTCATTCCAGAGAAAAATTCGTTGTTTACTGTTAACGTTCCGTGTATCTTTGACATCTGTTTTCTCATAGCGCTGTCAGCCAAACACTCTTTTGTGACTGTTGATTCAGATAGGAGGTGTACCTTCATGTCGGTGACCAGTCTGCTGAAAAAAGCTATGGAGAAACATGAAAAAAAGGACTACGCAGAGGCGGGGAAACTCTACCGGCAAATCTTGTCGGCGCATCCGCGTCATCTAGATGCCCACTACCTTTTGGGCACCATGTACGGCGAGCGCGGCGACTATGCCAGTGCCCGGGAACACCTGGTTAAGGCTTCCCGAATCGACCCGTCCTCGGCCATGGTGCAGGTGAACCTCGGAAACGTGTTCCGTAAGCTCGGCTCGCTGGACCTGGCCGTCAACTGCTTCACCAGGGCGATACAGCTCGCGCCCAAGATGTTCCAGGCCCACCTGGGGCTCGGCTCGGCGCTTCTCGAGCTGGATGAGGAGTTCGAGAATGTGGCGGACTGCTTCGAAAAGGCCTTCGAGCTGGCGCCGAAGGTGCCCGAGATCTACCACCAGATGGGGATGCTCTATGCTAAAAAGAGCATGTTCACCGAGGCTCTGCAGCTGCTCGAGGCCACCCGCAAGATGGACCCGAAATTCCCCGATATCGATCTGGATCTCGGCCTCACCAGTCTAAGGGCCGGCGCAAAGGACAAGGCCGCCGGCTATTTCCTGGACGCGATCCGGACCGACCCCGAGAACACGAAGGCGGCCTTTTTCCTGGCCGTGGCCGAAGGACGCACGCCCGACGACCAGCTCGCCAAGCAGTATGCGCAGGTGGTCTTCGACGACTATGCCGCGACCTTCGAAAAACATCTGGTCGAAAAGCTGCAGTACGGGCTTCCCCAGCGAGTCGTGGAGACGCTTAAGCGCGTGTGCGGCGAGGATTGCCGCTTCGAATCGGCGGTGGACCTTGGGTGCGGCACCGGGCTGACCGGCGCGGCGTTGCGTAGCGCCACCGCGCGCCTTACCGGCATCGACATCTCCGAAAAGATGCTGGAGGTGGCCAAAGGCAAGCGCTGCTTCGACGAGCTGCTCTGCGGGGACCTGGCGGCGGTGCTCACCTCGCTGCAATCCCGTTTTGACCTCTTTGTGGCAACCGACGTCATGGTGTGCATCGGCAAATTCGATGCGCTGTTGCCGGTCGTAGTGTCAAAGGCGCTGCCCGGGGCGCTCTTTCTGTTCAGCACCGAAAAGCTTGACGGCGAGGGGGTGACGTTGCAGACCAGCGGGAGGTACGCCCACAGCCCGAGCCACGTGCGCGAGGTCATGAAGGCCCACGGCTGCGAGGTGATCAACGAAGAGGAGATCGACCTGCGCATGGAAGGGGGCTCCTGGCTCAAGGGGAACGTCTTCGTGGTGCGGGTTGCACCGCCGGCATCCTGAGCGAGGGATCTGCCTAAAACCGGACCGCGCAAGCTCGACAAGCTGCGAAAAATAAACTTCATACCTGCCTCGCCACGGCCGGCTCGTCCAAGGGAGGCAGGATAACAAGGGGGAATCCGATGCACGCTAACACGCCGGTCGAGCCGGGATGGCGCACGGTTCTCAGTCTGCCCGTTATCGTGGCGGCGCTGGGCTATTTCGTCGACATCTACGACCTGGTCCTCTTCAGCATCGTCCGGGTGCCGAGCCTCAAGGCGCTCGGGCTCCAGGGGCAGGAGCTGATCAACCAGGGGGTCTACCTCCTCAACATGCAGATGGCGGGTATGCTGATCGGCGGCATCCTCTGGGGCGTGCTCGGCGACCGCAAGGGGCGGCTCAAGATCATGTTCGGCTCCATCTTCATCTACTCGCTGGCCAACCTGGCCAACGGCCTGGTGAGTTCGCTGCCGGCCTATTCGGCGCTCCGCTTCGTGGCGGGAGTCGGGCTTGCGGGAGAGCTGGGCGCCGGCATCACGCTGGTCTCCGAGGTGCTGCACAAGAAGCTGCGCGGCTACGGGACCATGGTCGTCGCCTCGGTCGGGGTGTCGGGGGCGATCCTTGCCAACGTCGTGGCGGCCAACTTCGACTGGCGCCGGGCCTTCGTGATCGGAGGCGTCCTGGGGCTCTTATTGCTCATCCTGCGCATAAGCGTCGCCGAGTCGGGGATGTTCCGCACCATGGAACAGCGGGAGGTCTCCAAGGGGAACTTCCTCGCGCTCTTCACCAGCAAAAGCCGCTTCGGCCGCTACCTCGATTCGATCCTGATCGGCATCCCCACCTGGTTCGTGGTCGGCATCCTCATCACCTTCTCGCCCGAGTTCGCCAAAGCGCTCAGTGTCTCGGGGCCGGTCTCCGCGGGGAACGCCGTCATGTTCTGCTACCTGGGGCTCGTCTTCGGCGACTTCGCCAGCGGCTTTTTGAGCCAGCTGTTGCAAAGCAGGAAAAAGGTGATCCTGGTCTTCCTCGGGCTCACCCTCGTGGGTGTGGTCGGCTATTTCTGCGCCGTCGGCGTCTCCCCGGCCGTATTCTACGGCATCTGCAGCTTTCTCGGGTTCGCCAGCGGCTACTGGGCCATCTTCGTGACGGTCGCCGCCGAGCAGTTCGGCACCAACCTGCGGGCCACCGTCGCGACCACGGTCCCCAACTTCGTGCGCGGCATGGTGGTGCCCATCACGCTCTCGTTCCAGTGGGCGCGCGGGTTCCTGGGGCTGCAGGGGGGAGCCGTAGCGGTGGGCTGCCTCTGCATGCTGATAGCCTTCGTCTCGCTGTACCGGCTGGAGGAGACCTTCCACAAGGACCTCGACTACTTCGAGGAGTTCCTCTAGGGGGGCTTTTTCGCCGTATTCAACGTTGCAGCCTCGCGGCAAACATGGCAAAATCTCCCGTACCAAAATCCTTCAGGAAGGAGACCCATGAAAGCCCTGCCTCCTCTTTTCGAGAACAACCGCAAGTGGGCGTCCGAGATATCCGAGACGGACCCCGAATTCTTTGCCAAGCTCGCCCAGCAGCAAAACCCCGAGTTCCTCTGGATCGGCTGCTCGGACAGCCGGGTGCCCGCCAACGAGATCATCGGGCTTTTGCCGGGCGAACTCTTCGTGCACCGCAACGTGGCCAACCTGGTGATCCACTCGGACATGAACTGCCTGTCGGTGCTGCAGTACGCGGTGGACATCCTGAAGATCAAGCACATCATCGTCTGCGGTCACTACGGCTGCGGCGGCGTGCGTGCCGCCATCGAGGCCAAGCCGCACGGCCTGATCGACAACTGGCTGCGCATCATCCGCGAACTGGACCAGCGCCAGGGGGGCGACCGGGTGCGCTACGCCAGCATCGAGGAACGGGTGGACCGGCTCTGCGAGCTGAACGTCATCGAACAGGTGAAGAACGTCGGCAACACGACCATCGTGCAGGAGGCCTGGCGCCGTGGCCAGGAAGTGACCGTGCACGGCTGGATCTACGGCATCCGGGACGGGCTCCTGCAGGACATGGACGTCTGCATCGCGTCGCCCGATGAACTGATAAAGATCGAAACGCGTTAGGTAAAGTATCGAATCCGGCAACAAAGGAAAAGCCCCCTAGAGCTTCTTAGGCTCCAGGGGGCTTTTTTGTGTCGATCAGCCGTGCGGCTCACGCCGACGGTATTTTAGCGGGAGCTACCAGCGCCGGTTGGAGTGCCCTTCGCCGTGGCAGGTACCGGTACAGGTCCCGGAACCGTTGCCGGAGCGGGTGAAGACGATGCCGGCCGCGTCGGAGGTCATGTTGATGACGACGTTGGCATCGGTATGCGCGGTGCGGTTACTCGGCCCGTGGGCGTCCTGGTTGGTGCCCGCGCTGCCGTGGCAGAACGAGCAGGCCACCTGGTGCGCACCCAGGCTGTGCCGGTTGGCGATGTCCGGGAAGACCGTCCCGGTGGGCCTGCCGTCGGTCCCGCCGTGGCAGGAACCGCAGCCGATCCCCGGAGCCGCCTTGGCGTGGCAGCCGCGGCAGTCGGGCGGGTTCCCCAAGGGAACGACCGGATAGACGCTGGAGGCCGTGCCGATGGAATGGCAGGCGGTGCAGGCGGCACCCGTGCCCGCGGCCTGGTGCCGGTAGTTGGGGACCGGGTGCGGGGGTGCCGTGGCGGCCACGTCGATCACCCCGTTGATGTGCAGGGTCGGATCGGTGAAGCCGGTGTTGGTCGAGTTGACGTGGGAGTGGCAGCCGGCGCACGGGGTGCTCGAGGTCACGCTGGCGTGTGCCGCAACGGCCGGCGGGAAGCCGTGGCAGGTGCCGCAACCCTGCAGGTATCCCGTCTGCCCCCAGATCGGCGTCGTGTTGGAGCCGCCGGGGAGGCTCGCGCCATGGCAGTAGGTGCTGGCGCAGGCGCCGGTCGCCGGGTTGAAGCTCGGCGACAGTCCGCCGGTCTTGGCCAGGACGCCGAAGACTGCCGGTCCGGGTTGCACCGAGGCGGTCCGGGCGCGCGCCCGGTTCAGGTGGTCCACCGTCCCGAGCCCGAGGCCGCTGTGGCAGGCGCCGCAGATGTCGGCCGCGTTGATGCTCTGGTGCGTGGCGTGCGAGCCGGCCGTGTTGGGGTAACCTGCTCCTGACGGGGGATTGCTGTGGCAGGAGACGCAGTTGACCGGGTTGGTCTGCGGGCTGGTCAGGTGGCAGGTGAGGCAGCGCGGGATGGTGGTGGTTCCCGAGACCACGTCGGTCGCTATCTGGTGGCAGCCCAGGCAGTAGGTGAAGTTGCTGCGCGCGGTGGCGTTGTGGTTGTTGTAGGGGACGCCGTGCGGCGCCACACCCGGTCCGCTGGCGTGGCAGGTCCTGGCCTGGCCCAGGGCGTTACTGAAGGTCGCGCTGAAGCAGCTGGGCGCCGCGGGCAAAGGAGCCGTGCGCCCCTGCGTCACGTCGTGGCACAGGGTGCAGGCGCCTCCGCGGTTGCCAGCGGTGCGGTGCGAGTAGGTGCCGCTCCCCTGCCAGTCGGTGGGATGCGCCTTAGCCGCACTGTGGCAGCTGGAGCAGGCGATGGTTCTCGTGCCGTCGGCCAGGGGAACACCGTCGAAGGCGACCGTACCCGGGGTGCCGTGGCAGGCCTGGCAGACGGTGAGATCCTTCTTGGCCTCGTTGCCGTGCAGGGACGCCGGGATGGTGGCGGACGGCTTGAACGGGATCTGGTGGAAATGGCACAGGGTGTTGTTGAAGCAGCCAGCCAGGGTCCCGGTCGCGGGGCTCGGCGGCTTGACGGTCGAGTTGGCCCCGGCGGTGTGGCAGATGGCGCAGGTTCCCGCGTTGCCGGCGTCGGTGTCGGTGTGGGTCAACCCGCCGCTTGCCGAGGTCCAGGGGGCCCGGGGGTGCGGCGAGGAAATGCCGACACCGTGGCAGGCCGCGCTGTTCAGGCAGCTTGGGGCGGCGCCGTTCACGAAGAAGGCGCCGTGGCAGGGCTGGCAGGAGGAAAAACCGGCATCCGCCGCGGGTGCCAGCTTCGCCTGCGCGCCGTGCTGGGCCGGCAGGTTCCATCCCGCGGGATGCCCGATCGCGCCGTGGCACATCGTGTTGTCGAAGCAGCCGGTGAGCCCCGTGCGGTTCCCGGGCTGGGGCGTGACGGTCGAGTTGGCGCCGCCGGCATGGCAGGTGGCGCAGCGCGGCGCGTTGCTCGTGTCGGTGGTGGTGTGGGTCACCCCGCCGATGCTTGAGCGCCAGGGCTTGGCCGGGTGGGGCGCTGCGACGCCGTGGCAGCCGGAGGTGGAGAGGCAGCTCTGCTGGGCGATGCCGCCGTCGAAGCCGTTGCCGTGGCAGTAGGTGCAGTCGTCGAACCCGGTGCCGCCGGCGACCGGCTGCTTGGCCGCCACCCCGTGGGCGCTGGGTACCGCCCAGCCCGAGGCGTGACCTTCCACGCCGTGGCACAGGGTGTTGTTGAAGCAGCCCGGGGCGGTTCCCGCCGCTGCCGGCGTGGACGGGGTGCGCGTCGAGTTGGCGCCGCCGGCGTGGCACAGGGCGCAGCCCGCGGCATTACTTGGATGGGTGGTGGAATGGGTGCGCCCGCCTATGGTCGACAGCCACGGTCTCGCCGGGTGCGGCGCGAGGACTCCGACGCCGTGGCACCCCGCGCTGTTGAGGCAGGAGGGGCCGAGCCCGCCGGCGAAGCTGCTCCCGTGACAGATCTCGCAGTGCTCGATGCCGTCGCGACCGGCGGCGAGTGCCTTGGCCGAGGCGCCGTGGACCGACGGTGCGGACCAGCCGGCCGTGTGCCCCGAGGGGCCGCCCGGATGGCAGGTGAAGCCGCTGCGGGACGCGCTGAAGCAGCTCACGCCGCTGATGCCGCCGGCCAGGTTTTTGCCGTGGCACTGCAGGCAGGCGCTCGGCCCGGCGAGGTAGGACCTGGGATGCGTGCCGCCGGTTGCCTGGTCCACCCAGCCCGCCGGGTGCTTGCCGGTCACCGGGTCGAGCGGGATGGCGTTGGGGTTACTTTTGGAACACGAAGCCAGAACAAGGGCGCAAAGCCCCGCCAATAGGACCTGTCTCAGAGCTCTCATTCCCCCCTCCCTTAGTGATGGCAGGCTACGCAGCGCTCGTTGTTGGCCCGGCCGTGGCAGCGGTAGCAGCTCGCCGGGTCGAGTTTCCCTTCGATCTTGTGCAGGGTGAGGTAGTTGCCGCGGTGTGGCATCTCGCGGTCGGGGCGGTTGCCGTTTTTAACGGACGGCTTCAGCTCGACCTGGTTGGTGTGGCAGTCGGTGCAGAAGGAGACCTTGTGGCAGGTCTCGCAGATCCGGTTGTCGCTTGCGGCGTAGAACCGGTGGTTTTTCACGAACAGGCGGGTGTGGCTGAAGGCGTTCATCGGCTTCAAGGTCCCTTTCTGCTGGTCCTCGTGGCACTCGGAACAGTCTACCTGCTGCCCCACCACCAGCGCCTCGGGGTGCGATTCGGGCAGCGAGGGGAGGGTTTTCATCTGCGCACAGGCGGTGAGGGCGAGTGCCGCTAACAAAAGGGCCAGGGCCGGGGTGACGAGATCGAGTTTCTTCATTATTTGCCTCCTGCGCTGGAGTAATTCATGTTGTAGGTCAGGCGGATCAGCCCCTTGGCCTCTTCGGTGAAATCGGGGTTCTTGCCGTAACTTAGGTCGCCGCTTAGGGCCAGCGCCGGGGTGATGTGGTAGCCCAGCGAGCCGATGGCTTCCCAGGCGCTCTTTTCCTGGCTCACGCGCTGCTTGAAGATGTAGTCGATGAAGTTCAGCGCGCCGAAGAAGCTCTTGGTGTCGTGCATGGCCCAGGCGCGCAGTTCGTGGAAGGAGCCGCTCGTGTTGGGGGTGATGGCGAAGCCCTGGCCGGCGTTCACGTAGTGGTAGCCAAGGCCGGCGCGCGCGTTGTTGTCCAGGAAGGAAAAACGGGCGTTGGCGCCGTAGCGGTCGGCGTCGCCGATGACCCGGCGGTAGTGCTTGTAGTCTGCCGCAACCTCGACCGCCTTGGTCGCCTGGTAGGAGGCGCTGCCGCCGTAGCTGCGCGTCGTGTCGCCCGAGTTGAGCAGAGCGCCGTTACTGCCGGGTTGCAACGTGGTCCCCGAGAACATGGCCCAGGCATACTGGTAGCTGCGGTCGTTCTGCTGGTTGTACTCGCCGCTTACCACGAGGCCGCGCACGGGCTTTAGGTTCAAGAGGTAGCTGTGCTCGGAGAGCCTGCTGGTCTCGGGGTTGTAGCTTGAGTGACCGGTCAGTTCCACCATCTTGTGCGGGCTGAACCAGACGTCGCCGCCGAGCAGCCGGTGGTTGCCGTTGCTGTGCAGGACGAGGGTCGGTGCCGTGGTCTCGTAGACGCCGGAGATGCCGAGTTCCAGCAGGCCGCCGTAGCGGTAGTTGAGGCGCCCGCCGACGATGCCGTCACCCTTGCCGTCGGTCCCTTCGCCGAAGATGTGTGCCGTGTGGACCGTCGCACCGCCGAACCCGGAGACGCCGAAGCCAAGGGGCAGATCGCTGCGCAGGGCGATGCCGTCCACCTGCTCGTTGTTGATGCCGTCGTGCACGAAGATGCGCCCGAGGCGAGCGTCGCCGTTGGCCTGTTTGAACCGGTACTGCAGATAGCCATAGGAGAGGCTGCCTGCGGCCTTGTCGTTGTTAAAGCTCTTGTCGGCTAGGTCGGCCCGGCCCCAGCCGTAGAAGTGCAGCGACAGGTTGCCGTCGCCGAGCTTAGTCGCGTCCATTCCGAGAAACTCCGTTGCCGGCAGCAGGGTGTCCTTTTGGGTTCCGGTGTCGCGCCGCTCGATCCTGAAGATGGTGGTGGAATCGACCGAGGTCTCCGCGGCGCCTGCCAGCGCGGGAAGGCAGAGGAGGGGTACGGCTGAAAAGAGGCAACAAAGGGTCCTTTTCATAAGCGCTCCTGTCTTGTGAAATGTGGCTGATTGATCTTGAACTGCAGGGATATTTCGGCTGGCGATGGCTGCGTCGCGTTCGGGATTCGTGCCGCCGTTACAGAAGGGCATTCGGACTGAACCTGGTCCGGTTGTCCTACATGGCGCCAGTCAAAAGCGCGCCGTCCTGTTGGTGGAACACAGCATCATGATTGTAGTTTTTCTGATTGGGTGAACCTTGCCCGTTAAAAGTGTTTACAATTATACTCAGGGAGCCATAAGTTGTCAATCATTCGATGTTTTCTTACTTTTTCTTTCAGTTAGTTATGTCTTAAACGACCTTTACTTTGAGAGCCTTGGAGGCCGTGAGACAGCACTTGAGACATGGTGCTGCCAGGCGGTTCGGAAATAGATAGTGAGGGGGTGAAACAGGTTGAGTATGTCGGCTGGGCACTGACAGAAGAGGCGGCACCCCTTAGAGTTCGGCCCGGTGCTGCAGGGGAAGGGGTGGTCAGTCGCCGCGCACGTAGCGCTGGCCGAAAAGCGTGGCCAGCATGCCGGCTGCCCCGGCCAAGAGCCAGAGGTAGTTTGTAAACCAGATCGAGAGGAAGGCGCCGTCGACCAGGCAGATGGCGGCGATGAGCAGCGGGATGGGCGGGTAGGGCAGGCGCGGCAAGAGGTTCTCGTAGCGGGCGGCCAGGCTCAAGAGGATTATGTACCCGAACTGGATGAGCCCGAGCGCCAGGAGGGGACGGTTCAATTCGCCCGCGAGGCCGAGGCCCGCCACAAGGTAGACCAGAAACCGGCAGCCCGCCATCAAGAGGACGCTCAGCGGATTTCCCTTGTGGTAGAGGTCGTAGAGGACGATGACCGCGAAAAGCGCCGCTGCCGCGCCCGCCGCGGCTCCGGCCCGGGGAAGGGTGGCGAGCCCGGCGCTGCCCGCGGCGAAGAGGAGGAAGGTCGCGAGCCGCGCCTCGTTAAGCGTGATGCGCCCGGCGGCAATGGGGCGCTCCGGCCGGTGCACCCGGTCGTACTGCGCGTCGCACAGGTCGTTGAGCGCCATTCCCCCGGTATAGAAAAAGGAGAGGGAGGCGATGAGCGTGCAGAGGGCGCTTCCGGAGACCGGGGCGCTGCACAGAAGCGCTGCTGCTGCTGCGTTACTCCAGACGGTTGGGAGGTTGCTGACCCGGCAAAGAGCCAGGTAGCTCAACAGGTTCGCCATGGATCGCTCCTTCAGTCGGCGAAGACGTGGTCGAGGATCAGGCCGCAGACGTCAAGGGCCGACGTGGCGCCGGGCAAGAGCTTAGGCTCCGAGGTCATGAAGAGAGGGCCGGCGGCGGGGTCGTCGGTCACCCTGCCGTGGGAGCCGCGCACGAGCGAAGCGTCCAGGGGGATCAGCTCCATGAGGTAGCGCTGGCCCAAAAGTTTCTTCGCCAGGGTCCAGGCGATCTTCAGCTTCGGGAACGGGATGGCGGGGTCGATGAAGAGTTCGCAGGGGTCGTAGCCCGGCTTGGCGTGGATGTTCACGGTGCGGGCGTAGTCCGGGGCGCGGTGGTCGTCCAGCCACCAGTAGTAGGTGAACCAGCTGTCGGCGGCCGCAAGGAGCACCAGTTCCCCGGAACGCTCGTGGTCGAGCCCGAACTCCCGCTTGCCGTCCTCGCCGAGAACCCGTTCCACGCCCGGTACCCCCTGGAACAGCTCCCGGACCGCCGGCAGATCGCGCGGGTCCCGCACGTAGAGGTGCGCCAGCTGGTGATCGGAGACGGCGAAGACGCGGCTCGCGCAGGGATCCAGGTATTCCCGCCCCAGGTCCTCCTTTAGGGAGAGGAGCCCGGCGTCCCTCAGGAGCCTGTTCGGGTGCAGCGCGCGCGTGACGGGGGTGATGCCGTACTCGGAGAGCACGATGACGCGGCACCCCCTTTCCTGGAAGAAGTCGGCGAGGGTCCCGCATACCTGGTCGATCTCGGCAAGGTCCCGGCCGATCTCCCCTTGGGGACCCAGCTTCTGCAGCACGTAATCGAGGTGCGGGAGGTAGACGAGCTGCAGGGTGGGACGCTGCTCCTCCTCAAGGGCCATGGCCGCCTTCGCAATCCAGCTGCTGGAGGCGATGGAGGTGGCCGGCCCCCAGAACTGGAACAGGGGGAACTGGCCGAAGCGCTTGTTGTAGCTGTCGCGCAGCTGGGGAGGGTTACTGTAGCAGTCCGGCAGCTTGCGGCCGTCGGCCAGGTAGAGCGGGCGGGGCGTCAGCGTGAAGTCGGCGTCGCTGGCCATGGCGTACCACCAGAAGGCGTTGGCGCAGCTAAACGACGGATCGCGGCGGCGGGCCTGGTGCCAGATCTTTTCCCCCTGGACCAGCTGATTCGACTGGCGCCAGAACATCACCTCGGAGAGCTCGCGGAAAAACCAGCCGTTGCCCACGATGCCGTGGGAGGAGGGGGGGCGGCCGGTAAGGTAGCTCGCCTGGACCGGGCAGGTGAGCGCCGGGGTGAGGGCGCGCACCGAGGCGCTGCCGGGCAGGAAACGGTTCAGGTGAGGGGTCTTAGGGCCACCCAGGAGGGCTCGGGTGAGTCCGACGACGTTAAGTACCACGCAACGCTGCATGATGTACCCCCTTGAGCCATGCTATCTCCCGGATCAGCGACTGGGTGACGCTCTCCCCCGCGAGCTCGGCCGGCAGCACCGCGAAGCTGTAGGTCTCCACCTCGAAGAGCGGGTCCCCCTTGACGAGCGGGACGAGCTCCTCGATGAAGCTCCGGGTGGTGCCGAAGGGCGTTTTCTGGTCCAGGAAGATCGGGATATGGAAATGGACGCGCCACTCCTCGCCCTGCGCTGAGCGGTGCGTCTTGAGAGCTTCGGGGAGATCGGCATACCGGGAGAGGCGGCCGTCTGAGCCGCGGATCACCACCTGGTGCAGGTAGCACGGCTCGTCGAACAGGGCGAGTACGGCCGGGTCGGGCGGGGCGATAGAGGGGGCCGAGGAGGCCTGGATCTTGGCGATGGGGATGCCGGCGCCGGAAAGCTGCGCGAGCACCTGCGCCGGTTCCTCGAACTCCACCGCCAGGTGGCAGCAGTCCAGGCAGACGCCGAGCCGGTGGCGCAGCCGGCCGGGGAGCTGCAGGCGCTCGACGAACTGCACCAGTTCGCTGGTGGTCTCAAGGACGCAGCAGGGCTCCGGCTCCAGGGCCAGCAGGATCTCCTTGCCGCTCTCCTCGTGCAGCCGGTCCAGGTGCTCGAGGACGCTCACCAGGTTGGCCCGCACTGCGGCGAGGTCGCAGTCGACGAAACCCTTTTTGAAGGCGATGGGGACGCTGGAGAGCGACCCACGCATCCCGTCGGGGAGCCAGCCGGCCAGGAGGTTCGCCAGCCGTACCGTGTAGGCGGCGCGTTGCGGGTGCCGCCAGTCCGGGCGGTAGACCTGTTCCTTGACCGAGGTTTGGTGGAACGATCCGAAGGGGAAGGCGTTGATGGTCGGGACGAAGAGGTCGTGCTCGGCGAGCCAGCGGCCGAAGCGGGCGGCCGCCTCGGGGGTGAGCTCGCGCGCGGCGCGGCCGGAAAGGCGCAGCCCGACGGGAAAGGGGGCGTCGGGCGAGACCGCCGACTTGACGGCAGGGAGATGGCGCGCGAGGTTGCCGAAGGTCTCCTCCCAGCTCTCGCCGGGGTGGATGTTGGTGCAGTAGGTAATCATGGCGTGGTCGGCTCCTGACGCGCTGAGGCTGCAACGCTCTCATTGGAGTATGGAGTTTTCCCGGCCGTTGTCAAATTACGGCTGCCGCTCTTCTGCTGCTCCGCGTCCGGCTAGCGGTGGCAGGTGTCCACGAAACGCCGGCGCAACTGCTCTGGAGAGCGCCGTAGAGGCAGATTTGAATCGCTTCGCTACCGGAGGGAGGCGCTTCATGAACTGTTCGTTCTCATGGACCTGAGCCGGGTCAGGCCCTGGGGAGGGTGAAGGAAAACTCCGCCCCCTGGCCCAGGGTGCTCTGCACCTCGACGCTGCCGCCGTGGGCCTGCACGATGTGCTTTACGATGGAAAGGCCGAGACCTGTGCCGCCGCGTTCGCGGCTTCTCGCCTCGTCCACCCGGTAGAAACGCTCGAAGAGGCGCGGCAGGTCCTTCTCGGGTATGCCGATCCCGGTATCGCGCACCGAGACCCGCACCAGGCCTGCTTCCTCGGCCGCCGACACGGTCACCGTCCCCCCTTGCGTGCTGTACTTGATGGCGTTGTCCAGGAGGTTCATCAGCACCTGGTCGAGCCTCCTGCGGTCGGCGCAGACCAGCGGGGCTTCCTTGAGCCCCCGGCTTGTCACCGCGACTCCCTTTTCCTCCGCTTTCAGTTCGAGAAGCTGTAGGGTCTGCAGCACCGCGGACTCAAGCCGGACGCTCTCGAACTGCATGGCCAGTTCGCCGGATTCCAGCTCGGAGAGGGCCAGAAGGTCGGCGATCAGCGTGGAGAGCCGGCTGGCGTGGTTGTCGATGATCTTGAGGAAATGTGTGCTGCGCTCCTCGTCGCCGCTGAGGGCGCCGGAGAGCAGGGTCTCGGCGTACCCCTTGATGACGGCCACCGGGGTGCGCAACTCGTGGGAGACGTTGGCCACGAAGTCGCGCCGGATCTTCTCCACCCGCTTCAAGGTACTGATATCGTGGAACACCGCGACCACCCCTTGCAGGGGACCCACTCTGGGGAGCGGCACCCAGTGCACCCGGGTGTTCTTGCCGCCGGCCAGCGTGATCTCCTGGTGCCGTTCCTGCCTTTCGGCGAGCACCTCTCGGCAGGCGGCGTAGAGGTCGGGGTGGCGGTTTATCTCCAAAAGCTTCTTCCCCTGTACCCCCGCATCGGTACCGAAGAGGGAGCAGAAGGCGGGGTTGACGAGCGTGATCACCGCCTCGGCGTCGGTTACCATCACCCCTTCGCCCATCCCCTCTAGAATGGCGTCCAGGCGGTTCTTCTCTGAGGAGATGCGCTCCATCTGTCCCTCGATGCGCTGCGCCATGTCGTTCATGACGATGGCCAGTCCGCCCAGTTCGTCGGAGCTGCGCACCCGCGCCCGCGCACCCGGTTCGCCACGGCCGATGCGTGCCGCCGTGGCCGCCAGGTCGCGCAGGGCGCGGGAGGTCAGGTGGGAGAGCAGGTAGGAGAGCACAAGCGACAGGAAGACGGCAACGGCGAAGACCGCCGCCAGGCTCTCGGCGAGCCCGAGCCGGGTCTTCTCCACCTCCGAAAGCGGCAGGGCGAGCCGCACGACGCCCTGCGAACCGAAGGGGACGGCGAGGTACATCATGTCCGTGTGCAGGGTGGCCGAATAGCGGATAGCACTCCCCATCCCGCTGGCGATCGCCTGTTTCACCTCGGGGCGCTCGCCGTGGTTCTCCAACCCGGCGAGCTCGGCCGCGCTCACCTCGGAGTCTCCTACCACTTTGCCGTCTTGCGCGATCAGGGTGACCCGGGCCCGTACCACCTGCGACACCGCCTTCGTCAAGAGCGGCGCATCGCGCTCGGGGTCCTTGATCTCCTTGGCGGCCATGAGCGCCGCGATCCGGGCCTGATCCCGCAGGTGCTCTCTGATGCCGGAGACCAGCTGGTCCTCGAGGGTGACGGTGAGATAGCCGTAGAGGCCGGCGCCCAAAAGGAGCACCAGCAGGAGGTACGACCCCATCAGTTTGAGCCGGAAGGTCGTCTTCATGCGAGCTCCATCTTGTAGCCGAAGCCGCGCACCGTCTTGATCAGCTCCCCGGCGGATCCCAGCTTGGTGCGCAGCCTGGTGACGTGGGTATCGACAGTGCGGGTGTCTCCGAAATAGTTGTAGCCCCAGACGTTCTGCAAGAGGATCTCCCGGCTCTGGACCCGTCCCGCCCGCTCGGCCAGGTTCATCAACAGCTTGTATTCGGTGGAGGTGAGCACCACCTCGGCTCCGGCCACCTGCACCAGGTGGCGCTGGGTGTCGATGACCAGCTCGCCCAGGGAGATCACCGGGCTTCCTGCCGCCTGGTCGCAGTTTCTTCGGAGTACCGCCCGCACGCGCAGCATGAGCTCGCGGGTCGAGAACGGCTTCACCACGTAGTCATCGGCCCCCATCTCGAAACCGACCACCCGGTCGATCTCCTCGCCCTTTGCGGTCAGCATGATGACCGGAATCCCGGCGGTCTTTTCGGTGCCTTTCAAAAGCCGGCAGACTTCGGTCCCCATCATGCCCGGGAGCATTAGGTCGAGCAGGATAAGGTCCGGATGCAACCGCTTGGCCTCGTTCAGGCCGCTGATGCCGTCTGCGGCGAGCACGCAGCGAAAGCCTTCCTTGTGTAGGTGGAAGGATATGAGCTCGGCCAGGTCTTGTTCATCCTCGACGATCAGTACGGTTTGCACCCTGCGGTCCCCCTCGTGGGCTTCCCTTGGCTTACTTCCGGCTGCACCTGGGTAACTGCCCGTAATGTAGATACTTTTTCTGTTCCCGGTGGGCGATCCACACGTGCTGTGGAAAGCGTTGTGGATAAGGTGTGAATCGGCCGCAAAAGCGCTTACAAATTGCACGGATCAACAGATTGCCTAAAAAAAAGGCAGCGGTAATTCCCGGTTCTTTGAGGTGAAAAAGCTGTAAAAACAATGAGTTAATAAAAGCTCTGGATTCTGCGTCGGAAAACCTGTCAAGCTTTTTTTGCCCAAATGGCGTTTACGTATGTCTGGCGCCGGCGAGGAGCCGTGCTGCCGTGCCCGGTGCCCGCGCAGCTTCATTATATAGATTACCGGTGCGATAATGACAAGCTTCCTGTGGGAGCAGGGGGAGACCTCGCTCATGAGCGGCTGACCGGCGGGTACTCCGGGCTCCCTGCCATACTCTTCGGCGCGTTCCGCGCGTTCATGAGGAACCCCCATATAACTTGACATGCCCGATATGCTGTGATAAGCAGTAAACCTCTTTTATATCAATAGGTTAAATTTAGTGGATGAAATGTTTGAAGTTATCAAACAGGGAGGGTGCCTATGTCGCAACAGATTGATTTTACTGTCGGTGCGCTGCTCGACGACATCGCCGGAAGATTTCCGGACAACGAGGCGCTTGTCTACGTCGAGCGGGGGCTGCGTTACACCTACCGTGAGTTCAACGAGCGCTGCCGCCAGGTAGCCAAGGGGCTCCTCGCCTTGGGGATCAAAAAGGGCGACCACCTCTCGATCTGGGCCTACAACGTCCCCGAGTGGGTGGTGCTGCAGTTCGCCACGGCAAAGATCGGCGCCGTGCTGGTGACGGTGAATACCAGCTACAAGTCCGCCGAGCTGGAATACATCCTGAAGCAGTCCGATTCGAGCACCCTTTTCCTGGTGCAGGCGTTCAAGGACACCGACTACGTGAGCACCCTGAACCAGGTGGTTCCGGAACTGGCCGGGAGCATCCCGGGCGGGCTTTCGAGTGTCACCCTGCCGTTTCTCAAGAACGTCGTCTTCCTTGGGGAGGGGAGCCCCGCGGGGATGCTCAACTTCGAGCAGATGGTCGAATTGGGCAAAGCGGTCTCCGACGCACGGCTCAACGCGGTGGAGGCGAGCCTGTCGCCCTACGACGTCATCAACATGCAGTACACCTCAGGGACCACCGGTTTCCCCAAAGGGGTCATGCTGACCCACCACAACGTGGTGAACAACGGCTTCAACATCGGCGAGTGCATGCGCTTTACCGAGAAGGATAGGCTCTGCATCCCGGTTCCCTTTTTCCATTGCTTCGGCTGCGTGCTCGGCGTCATGGCCTGCGTGACCCACGGCTCCACCATGGTGCCCGTCGAGATCTTCGACCCCCTGAAGGTGCTGACCGCCATCGAGACGGAGCGCTGCACGGCTGTCCACGGCGTGCCGACCATGTTCATCGCAGAGCTTGAGCACCCGGAATTCTCCCGCTTCGACCTGACCAGCCTGCGCAGCGGTATCATGGCCGGCTCCAACTGCCCGATCGAGGTGATGCGCCGGGTGATCCGCGACATGCACGCCTCCGAGATCACCATCGCCTACGGCCAGACCGAATCGTCGCCGGTCATCACCCAGACCCGTACCGACGACCCCATCGAACTGAAGGTCTCCACCGTGGGACGGGTGCTCCCCAACGTGGAATTGAAGATCGTCGACATCGAGACGGGCGCCGAGCTTCCTCCCGGCAAGCAGGGGGAACTCTGCACCCGCGGCTACCTGGTCATGAAGGGGTACTACAAGATGCCCGAGGAGACCGCCAAGGCGATCGACGCCGACGGCTGGCTCCATACCGGCGACCTGGCGGTTATGGACGAAAGCGGCTACTGCAAGATCACCGGCCGGATCAAGAACATGATCATCCGCGGTGGTGAGAACATCTACCCCCGGGAGATCGAGGAGTTCCTCTACACCCACCCGAAGATCTCCGACGTGCAGGTCTACGGGGTGCCCGACCGCAAGTACGGCGAGCAGGTGATGGCGGCCATCGTCCTTAAAAAAGGTGTCGAGCTCGCCGAGGACGAGGTGAAGGAGTTCTGCCGCGACAAGATCGCCAACTACAAGATCCCCAAGTACGTCCGCTTCGTCGAATCCTACCCGATGACCGCCAGCGGCAAGATTCAGAAGTTCAAGCTGCGCGAGATGGCGATCAGCGAGCTGCAACTGGAAGCGGAGGGAGCCTGATCCCGCCCCCGGACCGGCATGGCGTATACGTCATGTTGACGTAGGCCCCGTTCTGCGCTATCTTTCCTGCTCTCCTTCCGCGACCAAAAGCTCATGAGGAAGGGGAGCAGGAGGGCATGTGCGTCTCACCCCGAAGAACGAACTGGAACACCGCTACCGCAAGCTGCAGCAGGAGATGGCAGGTGCCGGCCTCGACGCCGTCGTCATGCTGCAAAATGCCGACCTCTTCTACTTTACCGGCACCACCCAGACCGGTAACCTCTACCTTCCCGCCTCGGGCCCTCCGATCTACCTGGTGCGCCGCAGCTTCTTAAGGGCCCGCATGGAAAGCGCGCTCGCCGAGATCGTCCCCATAAACTCCCTGAGTGAACTGCCGGGTCTGGTAGCCGGTTACGGACATCCAACGCCCGCGCGCATCGGCCTGGAGCTCGACGTCCTGCCGGTCAACCTGTTCCGCAAGTACCAAGACCTCTATCCCAACGCCCAATTCCTCGACGCGAGCCCCCTGATCAGGCGGGTGCGCGCCGTCAAGACACACTACGAGATCCACATCCTGCAGGATGCGGCGGTCCAGGCCGACAAGGTGTACCGCCGGGCCGCCGAGGTGATCCGCGAGGGGATGACCGAGCTGGAGCTTTCGGCCGAGCTCGAACAGCTGGCGCGCCGGGAGGGTCACCAGGGCTACCTGCGCATGCGCGCCTTCAACGGCGAGGTGGCCTACAACCACGTTTTGAGCGGCGCGGACGCCGCGGTTCCCGCCTTCTGCAACACCCCGCTGGGCGGGATGGGGCTGACCCCCGCGTTTGGGCAGGGGGCCAGCCTCAACAGGCTCGGACGCGACGAGCCGGTGGTGGTGGATTTCGCCAACTACTGCGACGGGTACCTGGTGGACCAGGCGAGGGTGTTCGCCATCGGCAGCGTCTCGGACCGGATGCGGCGTGGCTACGACGACATGCTGCGCGTCGAGGAACTCATGATACGCCTGGCCGAGGAACGGTCCACCTGGGGCGAGATCTACGACGCCTGTCTCGCCCTGGCGCACCGGATGGGGTACGCCGACCACTTCATGGGGGCCGCCGGCGCCCAGGTCCCCTTCATCGGCCACGGGGTCGGCATCGAGATCGACGAGTTCCCCTTCATTGCGCGGGGGTTCGCCGCGGAGCGCCTGGAACCGGGCATGGCCTTCGCCTTCGAGCCCAAACTTGTGTTTCCCGGGGAGGGTGCGGTAGGCATAGAAAACACCTTCTATCTCACTGAGACAGGGATTAAACGGCTCACCTTCTCAAGTCAAGAACTGGTAATCCTTTAGAAAATAAGAAAATGTAAACTAAATGATAAAACGCAATTTTTTATATTGAAATTGCAGCAAGTCAATGGTATACATTTGAAAAATCTGTGTATACAGTATACTTCTTATACGCAGCCGACCGACCTCGGGACTCGGGCCGGCCAGGTGTCGAAGAGGGTGGCAGTTAAAGATCGTTAATTCTTCCAGTGTGTACTTAACCCCAACCGCAAAGGAGATCAGACACATGACACAATTGAAAGAAAAACTGTTGGAGAAGATTCAAGCTCACCGCCCCCGCATCACCCGTCTGACCAAGGAGTTCGGCTCCGTGGTCATCGACAAGGTCGACATCGGCCAGTGCATCGGCGGCGCCCGTGACATCAGGTCTCTGGTCACCGACATCTCCTATCTTGACCCGCAGGAAGGCATCCGCTTCAGGGGCAAGACCATTCCCGAAACGTTTGAAGCGCTCCCGAAGGCAGCCGGTTCCGAGTATCCGACCGTCGAGTCCTTCTGGTACTTCCTCCTGACCGGTGATGTCCCGACCGCGGATCAGGTCAAGGCTGTCGAAGCCGAGTTCAAAACCCGCCAGGTTGTCCCCGAGTACGTCTTCACCGCAGTCCGCGCCCTCCCGAGGGACAGCCACCCGATGGTGATGCTCTCCGTCGGCATCATGGCTATGCAGAAGGACTCCAAGTTCGCAGCCTTCTACAGCGGCGGCAAGTTCAACAAGATGGACGCTTGGGAGTACGTCTACGAGGATGCCAGCGACATCGTCGCCCGTATCCCGGTCCTGGCTGCTTTCATCTACAACCTGAAGTATCGCGGCGACAAGCAGAACGCCATCGATCCGAAACTCGACATGGGCGCCAACTTCGCCCACATGATCGGCCAGACCGACCAGTACAAGGACGTGGCAAGGATGTACTTCATCCTGCACTCCGACCACGAGTCCGGTAACGTTTCGGCTCACACCACGCACCTCGTGCACTCCGCACTTTCCGACCCCTACTACGCCTACTCTGCCGGCCTGAACGGCCTGGCAGGCCCGCTGCACGGCCTTGCCAACCAGGAAGTGCTCGGCTGGATCATGGAGTTCCAGAAGAAACTCAACGGCGCCGAGCCGACCAAAGAGAACGTCACCAAGGCTCTCTGGGATACCCTCAACGCCGGCCAGGTCGTTCCGGGCTACGGCCACGCCGTCCTCAGGAAGACCGACCCGCGCTACACCGCGCAGCGTGAGTTCTGTCTGAAAACCCCGGGCCTGAAAGACGATCCGTTGTTCAAGCTGGTCGCCATGATCTTCGAGACCGCTCCGGGCGTCCTCACCGAGCACGGCAAGACCAAGAACCCCTGGCCGAACGTCGATGCGCAGTCCGGCGTCATCCAGTGGTACTACGGCCTCAAAGAGTGGGACTTCTACACCGTCCTCTTCGGCGTGGGTCGCGCACTGGGCTGCATGGCCAACATCACCTGGGACCGCGGTCTGGGGTACGCCATCGAGCGTCCGAAGTCCGTCACCACCGACATGCTTGAGAAGTGGGCTGCCGAAGGCGGCCGCAAGATGTAATTGGCTGTAAGACAGCAAAAAGGGGGGGGACGCGTCGAGCGTCCCCCCCCTTTTTTTAATCGTTCAGCGTCAAAAGCATAGAACGCGGATGTAACGGGATCTTCACGGATGATACAGGAACGGGAGCCTAAAGCTCCCGTTCCGTCGTTTCTTGGCGGCTAAGGGGGTGTCCCCGTGGCTGAGGGTTACTTGTCCGCGTGTACCCGTTAAAGCCGCGGTATCCGCGTTCTGTCGACCTTTCTGTTTCCGGCTTCCGGGGAGTACGCTACTTCTCGGCAAACACCTGTGCGGTGAAGACGTAGATATCGGTCCCTTCCTTCCAGTCATCCTGCTTAAGCCCCGCCTTGAGGGCCGTCTTGTTCAGGAAGGTCTCGCGGTCCCAGCCGTGTTCGGTCGCCACCTGGGGCAGCAGCACGCCGCGGGAGAAGTTCTTCTCAAGGTACAGCCCATGCCGGCCGACCTCGACCGCGTCGGGCGAGTCGATTTTCGTGAGTGCGGAGAGGACCGATATCTCCAGGTCAAAGTCGGCGAGGTCAGCCTCTTTCATCGGATAGAACCTGGGGTCATGGACGGCGGCAGAGACCGCCATTTCCTGGACCAACTGAAAAAGCGGCTTGTCCGAGGTGAAGTTGCCAATGCAGCCGCGCAGGGCGCCTTTTTGCTTGATGGTGACGAAGCATCCCTGCTGGGCCTGCAGGCTGGGCGCCTCGGCTTCCCGGCAGGAGAGTTTACCGGTGCGAACGGTGCCGGTTATGGCTTCCCGGGCAAGTTGCAATAGGAGTTTTTTCTCTGATGAGCTGAGCGTATCGTTCACGATCCCCCCTGATAGGTGGTGCTGGTCGGGCTGGTGCTTCTTTAATTGAGCCAAGGTAATATATTTGGTTGTCGTTTACAAGAGATAATGCAACTGAAATTACTGCAGGAACGGCGCCGCGTCGCGCTCAAGGTCCCTTTGCTATGTGGGATTGCGTCGGTACTTGCTGCATGAGGCGGCGGGCCTGGTCTGGCTATTATTTTTTGCTGACAGCCTGGAACTATCTGGTATATTCATAAGTGGCGTTTAATCTGAGCGGTGCCGGCCGTCTTGAGGCGAAGGCGAGAGGGGGATTTCTGCCTCGTGTGAAGCAATTGGCAGCTTCTGAGAACTTTACCTCCATCGGTATACAAGCTTGCCCCTGCCAGCGGGAGCTGTTAACCTGTTGCTTCGCGCGCTAATTAGTTGCCGTCGCTAACAATTCCCGCACCGCAAAGGGATGGGAGATTTCTAGTAAAATAAAACGTTCAAGTTATTTAAAAAGTATTGACTTTATCCAGAATCCTAGTATATTCGGCCTTTGTTACGACACAAAAACCATGCGCTGTGCGCAGTAATGGTAAATCCAAAAAGAAAAGAGGTGATATCGTCAATGAAAAAACTGATCTCTTTGGCACTTTGCCTGGCTCTGGCTACCGCCTTTGCTGCTGGCTGCAAGAAGAAAGAAGAGGCTCCGGCTCCTGCTGCTGAGCAGGCTGCTCCGGCCGCTCCGGCTGCTCCGGCCGCTCCGGCTCAGGCTCCGATGTCTTCCGCTAAGGCTGCTCCGGCTGCCCCGGCTGCCCCCGCAGAGAAGAAGTAATTCGGAACAGGGTCACCCTGTTTCACCAAAGCCCACAGAGCAATCTGTGGGCTTTTTTCGTGCTCTGAAAACCCGGAAATCCCTTGACAAAAAGCGGGCCGGGATGCTATTTAAAGCGGTCGTTTACAATAATATGAGCCTGGAGGCAACAATGGAAAGAACATTCGCAATCATAAAGCCTGATGCAGTCGAGAGGAACGTCACCGGCAAGGTCCTGTCCATGATCGAAGCTGCCGGTTTCAAGATCGTCGGCCTGAAAAAGATCCGTCTCTCCAAGTGCGAGGCCGAAGGCTTCTACTACGTACACAAGGAGCGCCCCTTCTTCGGCGACCTGTGTACCTTCATGTCCCGCGGCCCGGTTATCGTCCTGGCTCTTGAGAAAGAAAATGCCATCGCCGACTGGCGCACCCTGATGGGCGCCACCAACCCGGCCAACGCCGATGCAGGTACCATCCGCAAGGAACTGGGCGTCAGCATCGAAGAGAACACCGTGCACGGCTCCGACTCCCTGGAGTCCGCCGCCTACGAAATCCCCTACTTTTTCAGCCAGCTCGAGCTGGTGTAATTTACCACAACTCAGAGGCACGAAAGGCCCTTCGCTTCGGAGGGCCTTTTTACATCCACCATGGAAAAAATAGACATAAAGAATTTCACCCTGCAGGGGCTGGAAGCGTACATCGCCGGCCTCGGCAAGGAACGTTTCCGCGCCAAGCAGATCTTCAAGTGGCTCTATCAGATGGATGCCACCAGCTTTTCGGAGATGACCAACGTCTCCAAGGAGTTCCGCGCCCACCTGGAGTCGAGTGCCACCATCGGTAATCTGTTCCCCGAGGTGGTCGAGGCCTCCGACGACGGCACCAAGAAGTACCTGTTCAGGCTCGAGGACGGCGCGAGCGTCGAGAGTGTCCTTATCCCGGACGAGGGACGCAACACGCTGTGCATCTCGAGCCAGGTCGGCTGCGCCATGGGGTGCGCCTTCTGCCTCACCGGCTGCTTTGGCCTCTCCCGCAACCTGACCACCGCCGAGATCGTAAACCAGGTCTGCGCTGTGAAGCGCGACGAACCGGTGCGCAACATCGTCTTCATGGGGATGGGGGAGCCTCTGGCCAACCTGTCGGCCGTGATCCCCGCCGTGCAGATCCTCACCGATCCGGATGGTTTCCAGTTCTCGACCCGCAAGGTGACCGTGTCCACATCGGGACTGGTGCCCCAGATGGCAGAACTGGGCCGGGCGGTGACGGTGAACCTGGCGGTGTCGCTGAACGCCACCACGGATGAGGTGCGCTCTCAGATCATGCCGGTGAACCGCCGCTATCCGTTGCACGAGCTTTTGGCCGGCTGCAAGGCGTTCCCGCTTCCTTCCCGGCGCTGGATCACCATCGAGTACGTGATGATCCGTGACCTGAACGACACTCTGGAGGACGCCAAGCGGCTGGTGCGGCTGATCAGCAACGTCCCCTCCAAGGTGAACCTGATCCCGTTCAACGAGCACGAGGGGTGCTCCTTCAAGTGCCCCACCCAGGACTCCATAGACCGTTTCCACAAGTACCTCCTGGACAAGAACGTGACGGTCATCACCCGCTCCAGCCGCGGCAGCGACATCTCTGCAGCCTGCGGCCAGCTGAAGGGAAGGCTGGACCAGGAAAGGGGACAGGACAGGGAACAGGCAAAGGCGTAGCAAGCCGCAATAACGTGGCGTGAAGCGCACCACCCGACTGTCATAAAGAATCTATAAAGGTTACGGACGACGGGTGATGGGTAACGATACTGAAACGTGCATCGATCGGCGCCGTTCGGGTGCTGGAATCCGCCAGTTGTTAGACCAAACTTTAGGGTGGTGTCGTGAGCCCCTCAGGGGACTAATCGCTCATCGCCTTTTCACTAGTTCATCAGGAGGCTTCCATGGCAGGAGAGATAATCGGCGTTATCGGCGGCAGCGGGCTTTATGAAATGGAAGGGATGACCGATATCAAACACGTGACGGTCGACACGCCGTTCGGAAGGCCGAGCGACGAGTACATCACCGGCATGCTGGACGGCGTTCCCATGGTTTTCCTGCCGCGCCACGGCAAGGGGCACCGCTTCACCCCCAGCGAGGTGAACTACCGGGCCAATATCTACGGCATGAAGAAACTCGGCGTGACCCGGATCATCTCCGTCTCGGCGGTCGGCAGCCTGAAGGAGGAGATCGTTCCCGGACACATCGTGATCCCGGACCAGTTCATCGACCGCACCCGTGGCCATCGCAAGGACACCTTCTTCGGCAACGGGGTGGTGGGGCACGTCCAGTTCGCCGACCCGGTCTGTGCCGAACTCTCGGCTGAGCTTTACGCAGCTGCCGGCCAGGTGGGCGCCACCGTGCACCGCGGCGGCACCTACGTCTGTATGGAAGGCCCTGCCTTCTCGACCCGCGCCGAAAGCCACCTGTACCGCTCCTTCGGCGCCTCGATCATCGGCATGACCAACTTGACCGAGGCCAAGCTGGCGCGCGAGGCGGAGATCTGCTACGGCGTCATCGCGCTTTCCACCGATTACGACTGCTGGCATCAGGCCCACGAGGACGTCTCGGTCGAGGCCATCATCGCCATCATCAAGGCGAACGTTGCCATGGCCAAGCAGATCATCAAGCAGGTGGTGGGACGGGTGGCCAGCGGACGCAGCTGTCCGTGCGGGTCGTCGCTTCAGTACGCCATCATCAGCGACACCTCGGTCATTCCGGTGGAGACCAGGGAAAACCTGGAACTGATCATGGGGAAATATCTGTAACGGTGCGCCGCACAAAAGGGGTGCCTCATGCCGCGCACCGATTGCGTCCCTCGTAGCAGCTTGCCATTTAATTATTCCGGCCGCGCCTGCCGCGGCTGATTCCTGAAATTTTTTATGGAGGAAATACATGAGCATTCTCGTCGTCGGCTCCGTCGCTCTTGACTCGGTGGAAACCCCCTTTGGCATCCGTGAGCGCGTGCTTGGTGGCTCGGCCACCTACTTCGCCACCTCGGCCAGCTTCTTCACCGACGTCAATCTGGTCGGTGTGGTCGGGGAGGATTTCCCCGAGGAGCACACCCGGTTCCTTACCTCGCGGAATATCGACCTGACCGGGCTGTCCCGGGTTCCCGGCGAAACCTTCCACTGGAAGGGGCGCTACGGCTACGACCTGAATGAGGCGCAGACCCTGGAGACGCACCTGAACGTCTTCGCCAGCTTCAAGCCGGTGATCCCCGAAGCCTACGCCGACGCGGAATACCTCATCCTGGCCAACATCGACCCCGAGCTGCAGATGGAGGTGCTGAACCAGGTCAAGAAACCCCGAGTGGTCGCCTGCGACACCATGAACTTCTGGATCTCCTCCAAGCCCGAGGCCCTGAAGAAGGTGATCGCCAAGGTCGACTTCTTCATCATCAACGAAGGGGAAGCCCGCCAACTCTCCGGCGAGTCGAACCTGGTGCGCGCGGCGAAGGCGATTCTCGACATGGGGGCCAAGAACCTGATCGTCAAACGCGGCGAGTACGGCGTGCTGATGTTCAACGGGAAGTCGACCTTCGCTGCTCCGGCTTTCCCGCTCGAAGAGGTGTTCGATCCCACCGGCGCAGGCGACACCTTCGCCGGCGGCTTCATGGGCTACCTGGCCAACACGGGGAACCTCTCGGAAGAAGGCGTGCGCCAGGCGGTGATCTTCGGCAGTGTCATGGCTTCCTTCAACGTAGAGGCCTTCAGCCTGGATCGCCTGAAGACCCTGAGTTACCCGGAAATCGAGGCACGCTACCGCAGCTTCAAGCGGATGACCCACTTCGAAGGGGTGGCCGAGCTGTAGACCTGGACACCCCGAGCCGACGAAGCTTTAGTGATTTTCTGAGCTTGCGTGATCGGGGCTCGAGCGGCTTCATTGACAATGCAGTCCCGATCTGTTAATTTTTGTGGGCACAAAAGAGTCGCTGGTTTCCTTTCAGGTGAGGGTATATGCCCCGATTACGCGTTTCCCTGCTCGCCGTGGTGCTCTTGACCACGGGGTGCTCCATGAACCAGGCTTCGAAGAACAAGTCCCTGTACCACTACCAGATGGGGCAGTCCTTCTACGCCGAGAACAACTTCACCGCCGCCCTCATCGAGTACAGCGAGGCGGAAAAGCTGACTCCGAAGAACCCGGCCCTTCTGAACGATCTCGGACTGGCGTACTTCCGGAAGGGGCGCTACGATCTCGCTGAGGCCAAGTACCTGAGGGCACTCGAGCTGAAGCCCGAATACTCCGAGGCGCGCAACAACCTGGGGGTGAACTACCTGGAGATGAAGCGCTGGGATGATGCCATCGCCCAGTTCAAGCGGATTCAGGACGACATCTTTTACCAGAGTCAGGAAAACGCCGCCACCAACCTGGGACTCGCCTACCTTGGCAAAGGGGAGCTCGAGCAGGCCCTTGCTCTTTTAAGAAACGCGGTCAGCAAGAACCCGGCCGACCCGCGCAGCAGGGTGTACCTGGGGCGCGTCTACTTTGCCCTCGACAAGCCCGATCTTGCCGTCGGCGAATACCGCAAGGCGCTGCAGCTGAACGGCTCGTACGCCAGCGCCCACTACTACCTGGCACTGGCGCAGGTAAAGCTCAAGGACGGCGCTGCTGCCAAACGCGCCTTCAAGGAAGTTATCCGTATCGCTCCAGATTCAGAAATAGGGCAGCTCTCCAGGGAGTACCTGGACCTGCTCAAGTGAGGGGAACGTGCCCGAGGCAGATGCAGAACATGGTGCGGGGCTCCCGGTAGGGGAGTACCTGCGCAGCGTCCGTGAGTCGCGCGGGCTTACGCTGGAAGAGGCTTCCCGAGTCACCAAGATAGGCAAGAACTACCTGGTCGCCATCGAGGAAGGTCAGTTCGACAAGCTCCCCAACGCCGCCTACATAAAGGGGTTCCTCCGTCTCTATGCATCCTTCCTGTCGCTGTCGGGCGACGATGTGGTGCAGAGGTACGATCAGGGCCTCCCCACGGCACGCCCGCCGGTTGAAAGCAAGCCGCTGCCCGAGCGTCCCGTCGAAATCGTCGAACGTACCAAGCTGGGCGGACACGGCAGGTGGGTGATCCCGGTCATCTTGCTCTGCCTGGTCGTCTTGACCGCGCTCTTTTTTACCGACGGCGAGGTGAAGAAAGAGCAGACGGCGGTCAAATCCCCTCCGGCACCCCCGGCAGCCCCCGCCCCGGCTCTCGTGCAGCCCCAGTTAAGTTCGGCGACCCGTGCGCCGGGCGCCGTTGCCCCCACCCCTGTCCCGGCCCCGGCGCCGGCCGCTCAACCGGCCCAGCCGCCGGCCCCGGCCCCAGCCGCCGATAACCTTCCGCCCACGACCCCGCGCCGCGACGGCATCATCCTGCGGCTGCGCTTCATCCAGGACAGCTGGCTCAGCATAACCATCGACGACAACATCTCCCAGCGCTACGACCTCAAGGCGGGCGACATCATCGAGTGGAAGGGGAAACGCTCTTTCGTGCTGGACATAGGCGACGGAGCTGCCGCGGAGGGCGAGTACAATGGCCGGCCAATCAAGGCGCTCGGCCAGGCGGGCAAGCCTGCGCACGTCGAATTGAAAGGCGAATGACGCACAAGATGCAACCAGGACCGCGGTACGCTGTCGTAAATGCGGCAGGGTCATGCAAACTGAACGCGTGGACAGTTACCGGGTGAAGATGAGCTGCAGTTGCGGTTTTTCCGACTTCCGCACCATGACCGGCGGGTGAAGACGGTGATCCCCCTGGCGGCCACCTACGGCTTCGACACCTCTTTCCTCGGTAAGATCTGATCCGCATCGGTGAGGGGATCACCGGCACCGTCGCCAAAGAGCGCCAGCACATCTCGCTCAGCTGCGCCTCCCAGGATCCCCGTTACAAGAATTTCCCGGAACTCCAGGAAGAGAAGTACAATTCCATGCTTTCCTTCCCGATCTCCGACAAACAGGAAGTTTTCGGGGTAATTAACGTAAATAGCACAACTATGAAGACCTTTTCCGATGACGAAATCTATTTTGTCTCGATTATCGCGAACTTGATTCTCTCAGCAGTGAAACTCAGAAAGAGATTTGCCTCTGGAGACCGTGGAGTTGCTTGACAGCTGGAAGGCCGGTGCTAGAATCAAACAGTTCGAATTTACTAAAGAGACCGGAGTCTCATTTGGCAAAGCAGCCCAAGCGCATATTGGTAGTCGATGACGAGGAAAACGCACGCATAGGTCTTTCCCGCCTGTTAGCGAAGGAGGGTTTTCAGGTCGACAGTGTGGCGAATGGGTTCGAAGCCCTGAACTACCTGCGGGAGCAGGAGGTCAACCTGATCGTCACCGACATCAACATGCCGGAAATGAACGGCATCACCTTCCTAAAGGAGCTGAACCGGAGCTATCCGAGCAGCAACGTGATCATGATCACGGCCTACGGCGGGGTGGAGTCCTACATCGAGGCGATGAACCTCGGGGCTTTCGAGTACATCAACAAACCGGTGAAGATTGACGAACTGAAGTCGATTCTGAAAAAGATCTTCAAGGAAACGAGCCACTGACAAGGCCCGAAAAGGGGGAGCTCAGATGCGCAGCTTCGACAAGATACTCTTTGCCACGGATTTCTCAGAAAGTTCCGAACATGCCTTCGAATATGCACTGTCGCTGGCGCAGAAGTTCGGCAGCCGACTCACCGTGCTTCACGTGATCAACGAACCCGTGGATTTGCGCGGTTTTTACGTCCCGCACGTCTCCTTTGAGAACCTGGAGAAGGAGATCGAGGAGGGGGCGCAGCAGATGATGGCGAAATTCTGTACGAGCCACATGGAGGGCTTCGCCAACTACGAGTCGCTCATCGTGACCGGCATCCCCTACGAGGAGATCCTTAAGTATGCCGAGGAAAACCAGGTCTCCTTCATCGTGCTCGGCACCCAGGGGAGAAGCGGCATCGATCACCTCCTTTTCGGCTCGACTGCCGAGCGCGTGGTCCGGAAAGCGCTCTGCCCGGTGGTGACCGTCCGGTTACCCTAAGGCGGCGCGTGCCGTAAAAGATCGGAGGGGCGGCATGTGCTGCCCCTTTTTTTTGCTAAGACCAGCCCTGGTAACGGGAGCCGGGTCAGAAGAGCGTTTCAGCTGTCGATCTCCTACTCCTTAGAGGATGCCGGCACCCAGATCACTTCAAAGAGAGCAACCATGACCACCAGTACCGAAAAACAGACGCGCGGCCGCGTGTTGATCGTCGACGACGAGAAGGTCATCCTTGACCTTACCGCCATCATCCTGAAAAATCGCGGCTACCAGGTCTTCACCGCCCTGAACGCCCGCGACGGTCTGTCAACCATCGACAACGAGCGACCCGAATTGGTGCTGCTCGACTATATGATGCCGGACATGGACGGCCTTACCGCCCTGAAGGAGATCAGACGGCGCTTCCCCGATACCTACGTCATCATGTTCACCGGCAAGGGGAGCGAGGAGATCGCAGTCGAGCTGATGAAGGCCGGAGCCTCCGACTACATCCTGAAGCCGTTCAACAACCAGGACATGGTGGAGCGCATCGAGAGCGTCCTCAAGCTGCGCGCCGTGGAATTGCAGAATAAGGCGCTTTTGAGCGAGCGCGAGCGGCTGCTGGCCGAGATTGCCCAGTGGAACCGCGACCTCGAGGCCCGGGTGCAGGAGAAGAGCGAGGCGCTCAGACGCGCGCAGGCCGAGATCGTCCAGTCCGAGAAGCTCGCAACGCTTGGCTACCTCTCCGCCGGCATGGCCCATGAGATCAGGAACCCACTCAACTCGATCGCCCTGTTCGTGCAGCTCATCAAGAGCGGGCTGGACGAACCGGAGCGCCTCGACTACGTGGACAAGATCCTGAAAGAGGTGGACCGGATCGACTCCATCCTGAGAAAGCTGCTTGACGCGGCCAAGCGCCCCCGCTTCGAGATCAGCGAGGTCAGGGTGGACCGCATCCTGGAAAACACCCTGGAGGCCTTCACCCCGCAGCTGCGCCAGAAGAAGATCCGCGTCGTCACCGATATCCGCAGCATTCCGCCCGCCATCAAGGCGGACCCGATGGAGATCGAGCAGATCTTCACCAACCTGTTCCTCAACTCGATCCACGTCATGTCGGAGGAGGGGACCCTCGGGGTGCAGCTGGACCAGGACGAGGAATATATCAACATGCGGGTCTCCGACACCGGCCCCGGAATCCCGCCGGAGAACCTGCCCAACATCTTCGATCCCTTCTTCACCACCAACAGCCGGGGCACCGGCCTTGGTCTCTCCGTCGTGCTGCGTATCGTGAAGACCTACAAGGGAAAGATCGAGGTCGAGAAGAGCGACGCCACGGGTACCACCTTCTCGGTCCGCCTGCCGCTTGCCCCCTAGTGAAAAAGGGGTGCTTTCCCCTTTCCTTTTCGACCGCATTTTTGTATGATGGCCCATTCCATCAGCTTTGAGGTCGCAATGGCAGCTACCCGGGGGAAGATCCTCCTCGTCGACGACGACAAGTTCTACTTGAAAGTACTCTCCGATGCCTTCTGCGAGGCGGGCTTCACCGTCTGCACCGCGGAAGACGGCATGGCCGGGGTGCAGGCTTTCACGGAACAGTCGCCGGATGCCGTCATCTCTGACCTCATCATGCCCCGCATGGGCGGGGTCAGCACCTGCCTGGAGATCGCCCGCCTGGCAGGGGGGAACGAGCCGGTCATCGTCCTGCTCACCTCCATGTTCCAGGGGGCACCTCACGAGCACCAGGTCCCCGAGATGGGGGCCAAGGTGCACATTCCCAAATCCACCTCGCCTTTGGACATCGTCATTATTGTCGAGCAGCTCCTGGACAGGAAGCGGCGCGGCAGCAACGCCGCCTGACGGATACCTCGATGCCATTTTTACTGCGTAACCTCACTCTGAACCCCGGCGACGAGGAAGCTCTGCTGCGTCCCCTGGTCGCCCGGCAGGCCGGCGTCCGGGAGTCCGATATCACCGATCTTGCCCTGGTCCGCAAGGGGGTGGACGCCCGCAAGAAGGGGCGCATCAAGCTGGTCTACACGGTGCGCTTCTCGCTCAAGGACGAGTCGCGGGTCAAGGTGGGGGGCGACCTTGCCCGGCTGGAGGAGCAACCGCTGCCGCGCTTTCCGCGCCTTGCCGGCGACGGCGGCATCGTCATCGTCGGCATGGGTCCGGCGGGGCTTTTCGCGGCGCTGAGGCTCGCCGAGTACGGGCTCACCGCACGCGTCGTGGAGCGCGGCCGTCCGGTCGAGGAGCGCTCCCGCGACGTGGCGCGCTTCTGGCGCACCGGCGAACTGGAGCCCGAGAGTAACGTGCAGTTCGGGGAAGGGGGAGCCGGCACCTTTTCGGACGGCAAGCTCACCACCCGGGTGAAGGATCCCAACTCCCGGTATGTCCTTGAGCAGTTGGTCCGCTTCGGCGCACCCCCGGAGATCCTCTACGCGGCCAAGCCGCACATCGGCACGGACCGGCTGAAGACCGTGGTGAGCGGCATCAGGGCGCGGCTTCAGGACGCCGGCTTCCTGATCGAATTCGCCAGCCGGTTGACCGGTCTGCAACTGGGAGACAACCGTGTCCAGGGCGTCGTGGTGAACGAATCAGCCGAGTACCCGTGCAACCATCTGGTGCTGGCGCCCGGCCACAGCGCGCGCGACACCTATGCCATGCTGCTTGAGTCCGGCATCAGGATCGAGCAGAAGCCTTTTGCCGTCGGTCTTCGGGTAGAGCACCCCCAGGAACTCATCAACGCCATACAGCACGGGAACTCGCCGCACCCGGCCTTGCCGCCGGCCGAGTACGCCTTGGCCTACAACAACTTGAAGAGCGGGCGCTCCGCCTACTCCTTCTGCATGTGCCCGGGAGGCGTCGTGGTGGCCGCGGCTTCCGAGGCGGGGGGCGTCGTAGTGAACGGCATGAGCGGCTACCGGCGCAACTCCCCCTATGCGAACAGCGCGCTGGTCGCGACCGTTGGGCGCGAGGATTTCGGCGACGATTCTCCGCTGGCGGGCGTCGGGTTCCAGCGCCTCTTGGAGCGGCGCGCCTTTCAGGCAGGCGGCAGGGACTACCGCGCACCCGCCCAGAGCCTGCTCGCCTTCCTGGGCCAGGGGAAGGGTCGCCTTTTGTCCAGCTACCGGCCCGGCGTAACCGAGAGCGAGCTTACGCAGCTTTTCCCGCCGGCGGTCAGCCAGACGCTGCGCGAGGGAATCTGCGATTTCGAGAAACGGATGCGCGGCTTCATCAGCTCCGAGGCGACCTTGGCCGGTGTCGAGACCAGGACCTCGGCGCCGGTGCGCATCGTGCGGGGCGCCGACCTGCAGTCGGTGAGCCACCGCGGACTTTACCCAACCGGCGAAGGTGCCGGGTACGCGGGCGGCATCATGAGTGCCGCCCTGGACGGCATCCGGGTGGCCGACGCCATCGCGGTGGGCCTTGGGGGCTGAGGCACGGCAACCCTGTGCCCATCGCCGATCCCGGCGTTCAGCCGGCTTTACGTTGAGCGCCAAGTGCCTCAACTGGTAGAATGAAGCAGCAGTGCCATAGGACCAACACAAGGAGCTTCCTTTGAAAAAGAAATCTGTCGCCGAAATAAAGGACCGTGATCAGGTTGAATCCATCTTCCTGGTTAAGGACAAGGTCATGGCCATGGCGAAAAATGGCAAGCCCTACCTCAACCTGAAGCTCATGGACAAGACCGGCGAAGTGGACGCCAAGGTCTGGGACAACGCGGACGAGATAGCCGAGATGTTCGACAAGAACGACTTTCTCGCGGTACGCGCCAAGGCCTCCGTTTACCTGGGAAAAATGCAGCTGATTCTCTCGGAGATGAAGCGCGTGCCGGAGGAGTCCGTCGACCTGGCCGATTTCCTGCCGGAGACCGATCGCGACATCAACGTGATGGTTGGGGAGCTCTATGCCCTGGTCGGCTCGCTGACCGACCCCGACCTGAAGCGGCTCCTGAACGCGTTCTTCCAGGATTCGGAACTCTTGGCGCAATACCGGGTGGCCCCCGCAGCCAAGGGGATGCACCACGTCTACCTGGGTGGTCTTCTGGAACACTCGCTTGCGGTCGCCAAGCTGGTGGACGCCATGGTGCCGCTCTACGAAGGGCTGAACCGCGACCTCCTGGTGACGGGTGCACTCTTGCACGACATCGGCAAGGTGCGGGAGATGACCTACCTGCGCGCCTTCGACTACTCCGACGAGGGAAAACTGATCGGGCACATCACCATCGGTATCGAGATGGTGCAGGAGCGTATCTCCCAGCTCCCCGGCTTTCCGTTCGAGCTCGGCATGCTGCTCAAGCACATGCTGCTGTCGCACCACGGCCAGTACGAGTACGGTTCCCCCAAGCGCCCGAAGACCATGGAGGCGACCATCCTCAACTACCTGGACGACCTCGACTCCAAGATCAACGGCATCAGGACCCATATCAGGAAGGAACCGGACAACCCGTCGCGCTGGACCTCCTACCACCGGCTCTACGACCGTTACTTCTTCAAGGAGAACTGCCTGCACGCCGAGGAGCTGGAGGAGTGCATCGAGGAGCTGCCCGAGCCGTTTGATGCGCCGACGGAACGGCCCGAGCCTTTTGCTGCACCGGTCCAAGCGGAGGGGGTGCGAACCCAGCCCGCCGTACCCCGGGATGCGCAGCGGACCCAGTCAGCGGCACAGCGAAGCGATGCGGAGCGCAAGTCGTTCAGCAACAACCCGTTCGCAGCGCTTAAAAACGAAAACCTTGACCTGTTTTGAGCGGATCCAGAAGGATCCCAGGAGGAAACGCACATGATGATTGAAACTATCGTAGTCGGACCGCTGGGAGTTAACTGCATCATCCTCGGCGACAAGCAGGGGCACGAAGGCGTCGTCATCGATCCGGGCGCCGATTGCGACATGATCTTAGGCGCGGTCACCCGGCTCGGTCTGAAACTTAAGTACATCATCAACACCCACGGACACTTCGACCATGTCGGCTGCAACCGCCAGATCCAGGATGCCACCGGGGCCGAGTTCCTGATCCACGAAAAGGACCTGAAGCTCCTGATGTCCGCCTCCAAAACCGCGCGCAACTACGGCCTGGAGGTCGTGGATTCGCCGGCACCGAACCGGTACCTGACCGACGGGATGCGGCTCGACTTCGGCAAGCGCAGCATCGAGGTGCTGTACACTCCCGGGCACACCGAGGGGGGCTGCTCTCTTTTGCTTAGGCATGAGGGGCTGGTGGTTACCGGGGATACGCTCTTCGCCGACTCGGTCGGGCGCACCGACCTTCCCGGCGGCTCGCACGCGGTGCTGATGGCGTCCATCAAGGAAAAACTCATGACGCTGGACGATGCCACGGTGGTCTGGCCGGGTCACGGCCCCTCCACCACTATCGGCCGGGAGCGGAGCACGAACCCGTACATCAACGAGTAGGAGGAGCGATGCTCAGAGGAAAGGTGGTCGTTCTAGGAGTTACCGGCGGGATCGCAGTCTACAAGGCGGTGGAGCTTTTGCGCCTTCTGACCAAGGCGGGCGCCACGGTCCACGTGGTGATGACCCGCGGGGCCGCCGAATTCGTGACGCCGCTTACCTTCCAGACGCTTTCGGGGAACCCGGTCCATCTGGAGCTGTTCAACCTGATCTCGGAGCAGGAAATCGGGCACATCTCGCTCGCCGAGCGGGCCGACCTGTTCGTGGTGGCTCCTGCCACGGCCAACTTCATCGGCAAGGTGGCGAGCGGCATCGCCGACGACCTCCTGACTACCGCGGTGATGGCGACCCGGGCGCCGGTCCTGATCGCGCCTGCCATGAACGTCAACATGTACCAGAACCCGATCTACCAGGAGAACGAGGCACGCCTGAAGCGGCATGGCTACCTGATCGTCCCGCCTGCCAGCGGCATGCTCGCCTGCGGCTATGAAGGCGAGGGAAAACTGCCGGAACCGGAACTGATCTTCGAGGAGGCGGTCGCGGCACTCACTCCCAAGCGTCTGGCCGGTCAGCGGATAGTGGTCACCGCCGGGCCGACCCGCGAGGAGATCGACCCGGTCCGTTTCATCAGTAACCATTCCTCCGGCAAGATGGGGTACGCCATCGCCAGGCACGCACGGCTGCGCGGCGCCGAGGTGATCCTGGTGACGGGACCTACCGCGCTGGCCACTCCCTATGGGGTGAACGTGCTGCGGGTGGAGAGCGCGGAACAGATGCGGGCGGCGGTGCTGGGACAGCTGGACGCGACCGACATCGTCATCAAGGCGGCCGCCGTAGCCGACTATCGCCCCCGGTTGCGCGCCGAAAGCAAGGTGAAGAAGGGTGCGGACCACCTCGCCATCGAACTGGAGAAGAATCCCGATATCCTGAGTGAGGTCGGTGCCCGGAAGGGGGATCGGGTCGTGGTGGGCTTTGCGGCCGAGACCAACGACCTGGTAGCCAACGCCACCAGCAAGCTTAACCGCAAGAACCTCGACCTGATCGTCGCCAACGACGTCTCCCAGGAAGGAGCCGGCTTCAACATCGACACCAATATCGCCAAGCTGCTGTTCCGCGACGGGCGCGTCGAGGATGTGCCGCTCATGGGGAAGGAAGAACTGGCCGGGATCATTTTGGACCGGGTGGAGCAGCTGGTGAAGGAGAAGGGTAGGGGAAAGGCGTAGGTTGAGGTTGAGGTGAGTCCCCTCGCCCTCTGGGAGAGGGGAGTGTTTGTTATACAGACGGCTCAGTCGTTAGTGGGACGGTTTGTGGCAGAAAAGGCGAGGTGCTGGCGCTGAAAACAGGCGGAGTCGCCGAATCGGAAAAACAAACGGAGTCGCATAATCGCCGGCCTTAGCTGGAGAGGATCTGGCCCAGGAGTTCCGGTTCGCAGATCGCCTCCTTGAGTTTTACCTTTATCTCTTCCAACTCGGCGTAGGCCTGCTGCTTGGTCAGCTTGCCGCTGCGGTACAAAAGCCGCAGGTTCTTGCGAACCGCCTCGGCGGCGGCCAGCGCCTTCTCACCGGTCGGATCGGCGTGAAAGTAGCGCGACTGCGGTCCGTGGTTCAAAAAGTCGAACACCGCCTCCTGGGCCAACTGCATGTACTCCTCGCGGTCGCTCTCCTCCAGCACGTATCGTGAGGAATCCGACAGCGTCTGCAGCAGGCTCTGCCATTTCTCCAGACGGCTCACCAGCAGGATGGAGTTGAAGATCCGCTTGTTGGTGGTGAAGGAAAAGATGGTGTCGGAGAGCACCTTGCGCAGCAGTTGGTCGTTCTTGCTGAAATGCTCACGCGAGACCTTTTTGCCGGTCTCCCAGATCTCCTTTTCGACATAGTTCTCGAAGCGCATCTCCCAATAGGCGTGTTTCAGGGTAAGCGAGGAAAAGCTCCGCATAACCTTGTAGGGAACAAAGTAGTTGTGGGCGATGCAGTCGGCCGCCAGGTGGCTCAGATAGCCGTAGGCGCAGGCCATCTGCGAGCGGTCGCCGGCCTTCTCCAGTACCTTGTGCCCGATGCCCCAGCGGTGGCAGTGCTGCAGGTAGTGGGTGAATTTTTTTCCTATGGTGATGTCGGCGGCGATGGTACCGTAGAGAAAATCGTAGGGGTGGCTCCCGATGATCGCCGCGACCGTGGGCTCCAGGGATTGGAGCTGGTTCAGGACGTTCATTCCGAGCTGCAGGTGGATTCCGGCCCCCCAGGCGAAGGCCTGTTGGGGGAGTGCTAGGACAAGCAGCGCGGTAGCTGCGGCAAGTATAAACATGCACCGAGCATAGTGAATGAGTCGCGAAAAGTAAAGGGGTTTGGGATGGTTGAGCAGGAAGAAGTCGACGAGAGAGGAGTTCTGCTTCAGGCGCTTAAAGGCTACCTTGAAGAGCTGAAGGATACCGGTGTGGACGAGCTGATATTCGAGGAGCTTCCCGCCTCTTCGCCATCGCCCGTCGTGCCGCTGGCTGCAGCCCCTGAGCTCTCCGCTCTCTCGGAACACCCTGCCGGGCCGTTGGCCGCTGCCGGTACCGCCGCCCTGGAGCACCCCGCGTACGCCGACACCTGCAGCGCGACAGGGAACCTCCAGGCCAGGCTGCTTTTCGTGATGACCGGTGCCGGGTTCGTCGGTGAGGCGGGCGAGCTTTTGAAGGCTATCGTCAAGGCGATGGGATTTGCCGCTGAGGATGTTCACCTCGTTACCTTCCCCCTTGAGCCGGCAGGCGTGGCCGCTGCAACGCGCGAGGAACTGGTGCGCCGCATCTCGGCCGTGCATCCGGAGATCGTCGTCGCCCTCGGTGAACCCGCAGCCCAACTCCTGCTCGACTGCCGTGAACCTATAGCCGCCCTGCGAGGCAGCTTCCATGACCTGTCCGGCATTCCGCTCCTGCCGTCCCTGCACCCCGAAGCGCTGGTCGCGGACCCGGCCCTCAAACGCGAGGTCTGGAACGAAATGAAAAAGGTCATGGCGCGTCTCGCTCCCCAGGGGCGCTAGTCGGGCTCAAGCTACTCTTACCGCCAGTGCCGCCACCAACCGGAACGGCATCGGCGCCTGCAGTTTCACGATCTGCATATTCCTGGTACGACTCCCCGCCTCTGTCTCTTCGGCAAATTTCCCCTAGTGCGAATCCCCGCTCCAATATCAAGGGGGCGAGGTACAGGACTTCAACCTGCCATTCTCATAAAAATAAATCGGCTGGTACTCGAGGCAGGTTTTTTCTTCGATCACGGTGGTTCCGAACAAGGTGCAGGACTCCAGCTTGCGGTTCTGGAAAAAACTGACCAGGCTGTACTGGTTACAGGTGACGGGATTGTAGATGAAGTAGTCACGGGTGACGCAGTTTTTCAGGTCGCCGTTCGGGTACAGTGCGATGACCATATATTGGGCACAATTGACCCCACTGACGACAAGGTCGTCAGCCAGCGAGCAGCTTTGCAGCCGGCCGTCGGGGAAATAGGAAATAGCTGAGCCACTTTTGCAGATCGCCGGGCCGATATCCTGTGCCAGGCTTGCAAAGGGCAGCATAAGGAAGCTCAGGATCGACACGATGTACCTCATACGGTTCCCCCTTTTGTCTCAAAAAGATTGAGGCGCCCGGCCACAGTGGCCAAGTATATCGATTAGAATGCGCAAATCAATGGGTCTTGTCTGTTCTTCCGCCTCCCTTGACAGCCAATTAAAGTTAGATAATGTTAAATCGGCTGACACATTACAAACCAGAAGAGGGAGGCAACCATGGCTAAGATTTACGTCCTCGTAAGGCTTCTAGCAGCGCTGGCGCTTATCGCCGCTTTCCAAGGGTGCACCACTACCAAGAGTCATGAGAGTGCTGGGGAATACGTCGACGATTCGGTGATCACCAGCAAGGTAAAAACAGCCATCGTGAACGATATGGCACTGAAAGGATTCCAGATCAACGTCAAGACCTATCAGGGGGTAGTTCAGTTGAGCGGGTTCGTCGATTCGGCCGCCAATGCCAGTAAGGCGGGAGAACTCGCCCGAACCGTGAAGGGTGTGACTGACGTGAAAAACAGCATCATCGTCAAGTAGCGGAATTTGATCGGTCGCGAGAGGAGAGCGCCGGGAAGGCGCTCTCCTCTCGCAACCGGTTTTTGGGATGAGCAACGAAATACCAAGGGCGTACTGGCTACGCCCTTTTTTGCGGGTGCTGTCTTTTTCGATGCCGCATCCGGTACATAACATCCTAGAGACTGGAGCCGATTCTATCCGGTGTGACCCGCAACCATCAATTGATCCACTGATCGAGGGTGCCCCAATGCGAAAAGCGAAAGCTGGTGGTAATTGCGGTCCGAAGATGAAGGCGCTGCCTCGCCTTGTTGCCAGTTTCCGGTCCTGCACCTGTCTTCCCAATCCCACGGGCTGGGCGGGCAGCCGGAGTGCGGTTACAGGTGCCGGGTTCCTTGTGCTGCTCTATCTGGTGCTTCTGGCACTCCTGCCGCTGTCTGCTCAGGCCGCCGACGACTACGGCTACCCGATTGCCGGCGCCTATGAGGCAACCATCCTGGGCACTCCGGCCAAATTAAAGCCGATCTTCCCGCCCAAAATACGCACCCGGCAACTCGTGCTCGACGTCATCCCGGATCGCAAAAAGCCGCCTATCTTTTTTTACGACGACGGCCTGCGCTGCACCTTCGCCTACCAAAAAAACAAGGCGCCGCTGGTCTTCCTGATTGCCGGCACAGGCGCGAGCGACCGCGCAACGGTGCAGATCACCATGATGAAGGCGCTCTACCAGGCCGGTTTCCACGTGATCACTCTTCCGTCGCCGACCAACGCCAATTTCATCATCTCCGCCTCGCAGAGCCGTGTCCCCGGCGACATCTACGAGGACGCCGCCGACCTGTACCGGGCCATGGAGGTGGCCTGGAACAAGGTCAAGGACGACATTGAGGTCTCCGCATTTCACCTTGGGGGCTACAGCCTGGGCGGGACCGAGGCTGCCTTCGTTGCCAAACTGGATCAGGAACGCCAGGTCTTCAACTTCCGCAAGGTGCTCATGATCGACCCGCCGGTGAGTATCTTCACTGCGGCCTCGCAGGTCGAAGATCTGCTCAAGCGGATCCCCGGAGGTCCCGCAAAACAGGGCGTCTTCTTCAACAACATGCTCTCCAAGTTCAGCAGCTTTTACAGCTACGGCAATTTTGTCGCCATCGACGACAACTTCCTTTACGCAGTGTACAAAGAGAAGGTGTTTACTCCCGAGGAGACCGCGGGCCTGATAGGGCTTACCTTCCGGATGAGCTTGTCCGGGATGATCTTCACCTCCGACGTGATGACGAACAGCGGGTACGTGGTGCCCATGAACCGCGTCCTGAGCCCGAGCGACTCGCTGTACAACTACTTTTTGGTCTCAAGCCACCTGAGCTTCTTCGACTACTTCAACGAGTACTTCTATCCCTACTACGCTCGACGCCACCCGGGCGTGACTAAAGAAGAGCTGATAGCCACCTTGGACCTCAGGAGCATCGAAGATTACCTGATACAGTCGCGTCAGTTCGGCGTCATGGTCAACGAAAACGATTTCATCCTCACGGGGGACGACCGGGACTACCTGCGGCGGATTTTCGGGTACCGGGCCAAGTTCTACCCGCGCGGCGGCCATCTGGGCAACCTGGAGTACAAGGAAAACCTTGCCTGCATGGTGGATTTCTTCAAACAATAGGAGGGCGTCGTCGTGACTTCCACCAGACACTTTGCCTGCAAAATGATGATCATCCTCATGCTGGCTTGCTCTGCCGGATGCGCCGCGACCGGGGCCAACAGGCCGACGGAGCTGCCGCCTCGGCACACCATCGACGAATTCAGGGATCAGCCCTTCGCCGAGGTCGCCGACCCCTGGGAAGGGTTCAACCGGCGCATGTACCAGTTCAACTTCTACCTGGATAAATACCTGTTCCTCCCGGTGGTGCACGGTTACGAGTTCGTCACCCCTGTCTTCCTGCAGGACCGCATCTCCAATTTCTACAACAACCTGGCCGAGGTCCGCAACTTCACCAACAGCATATTCCAGCTCAAGGGGACCGAGTCCGCCAAAACCCTCGGGCGTTTCGTGACCAACAGCACCCTGGGGCTTGGCGGGCTGTTCGACCCGGCGACCAAGTTCGGGCTGGAGCAACAGTACGAGGACTTCGGGAAAACCTTGGGCCACTGGGGGGTGGACTCAGGGCCGTACCTGGTGCTGCCGGTGTTCGGCCCCTCGTCGGTGCGCGACACCGGCGGGTTGGCCGTCGACAGCGGCATCACCTACGGGATCTATACGCTGGTCGATCCCTTCCGGGGCTCCGACAACGAGTTGCTCACCGCCGCCGGCATCGAGACCCTCAACGCCGTCGACACGCGCCACCAGCAGAGTTTCCGCTACTACGAAAGCGGATTCCCCTTCGAGTACTACATGGTGCGTTTCATCTACCACGAAAAAAGGGAGCTTGAATCGGGAAGGCCCTTGAAGCCGTGAAAAGGAAAAAGGGAAGGATCTGAGCGCGGTGCGATCTATTTTACCAGAGGTCAGATTAAGGCTACGGCTTCGATCGGTGAAAATTGTTTTTGCTGTGGATAAGGCGCCTTCCGGGCTGATGGTATATCCACGACTGTCGCCCGGGAGGCGGATCACCTGCGCCGGGGGCGGCTTTTACACCGATTGGCCCCCGGTTCTACCTGCCAGATTTCCTCTCCATGTACCGCCTTCGTTGCCGCTACTTCGCGCCGATCGATCCCATTTCACTCTGTCTTCAGCCAGCACCTCAACATCTCCGCAACGCTCCAGGCCTGGGCGACGCAGCCCCGCGGCATATGCGGCTCGTCCGCGTCCGAAATCTCGCATATGGTCCCCACACACTGTTCGTTCAACTGTCCTGCCAGGCTTTCCAGGAAGCCGCGCGCGAGCCTTTTCTGGTCCGGATACTGGCGCAGCCATGCGTCGACGAAGGGGCCGATCAGCCAGGGCCAGACGGTCCCCTGATGATAGGCGGCGTCGCGGGCCAGGAGATCGCCGTGATAGGTCGTCTTGTAGTCGGGGTGACCGGGCGCCAGGGTACGCAAGCCGAAGGGGGTGAGCAGCCGTTGCCGGGCAGTGTCCAACACCTGCGCCCACCGGGACGGGTCCAGTACGGGATGGGGGAGCGAGATGGCGAAGAGCTGGTTGGGACGGCAGGAGGGGTCGTCGCCCGACTCGCCGTCCACCACGTCAAACAGATAGCCTCCCTCCTCGTACCAGAACCGGTCGTTGAAGGAACTAAAGGCGCGATCGGCCCAGGTTTCGTACCTTTTCGCAGCCTGCTCGTCGGCTTCCTCGGCGCACCACCTCGACAAGAGCCTGAGGGCGTTGTACCAGAGCGCGTTTATCTCGACGGCCTTGCCGCGACGCGGCGTGACCACCCAATCTCCCACCTTGGCGTCCATCCAGGTCAGCTGGAACCCCGGTGCTCCCTGGCGCAACAGCCCGTCCCCCTGGTCCACCCCGATGCCGAAGCTGGTGCCTGCCAGGTGCCGCTCGGCGATCTCCCGCATCTGCGGCAGGATCAGCCTGAGCGTGGTGTGGTCGCCGGTGTGGTCCAGGTAGCGCCCAAGCGCGTGGAAAAACCAGAGGCTCGCGTCGGCGGTGTGGTAGAGCCCCTCGTTGTGCCCCTCGGGGAAGAGGTTCGGGATCAGCCCGTTTTTCACGTATTGTGCGAAGGTGCGCAGGATCCAGCCCGCCTCGGTGTGCCGGCCGGTCGCCAGGGTAAGACCCTCCAGCGAAATCATGGTATCGCGCCCCCAGTCGGTGAACCAGTGGTAGCCGGCGATCACGGTGCGGATCTCGTCCCCGCGGGCATGGGCACGCACCCGGTCGTCGTACCTGCCGGCCGGGGTGATGATGAACTGGTTGGCGGCCAGCACCATTTCCGCAGCCAGCCCGCTGCGCAGCCGCGGATCGGCGGCTGCCAGCATCATGGTGCGCCGCTCCTGTTCCAGGCTGAGCGCCTCGGCAGGCGCCAGGGCCTTGATGGTCTCCCAGCTCTCGGTCGATGCGCTGAGTGCCGCGTCCTGGCCCTCTGCCAGATCAACGGCGAAGTACCCCGGACTCCAGAGGCTCCCCAGGTCCTCGTAGCCGCGGGCGTGCTCCACCGCGTAGAAGATGTTGCCGATACTTTTCTCCTCGAGGGTAAAGGTGCCTCGTCCGCCCACAATGACCAGGCGCAGTTGCGGGGCGTTGCTCCCGGAGGAGATCTGGTAGCGGTTTTCGACGGCGGAGAATATGTACGGGTCCTCCAGCTTCAGGTTCACCGGCGCGTCGTGCGGGCGGAAGTGGATGGCCGGTTGCAGCTTGAGCCGCAGCTTCCCGGGGCCGGAGATGAGACGATAGATGAGGTGCACCGTGTTCTGGTCGTGCACGAGCACCAGGCGCTTCTCGATCACCGCATCCTTCATGTGGTAGCGCCAGACCGGGAGCCCGTCCTCCAACCGAAACCCGGTTAAGTACTCCAACCCTTCAAACTCGAGGGTGCCCCCCTGTTTCTGGTCGCCGCCAAAGTGCAGCGTCGTGCCGTCCTCGAACCTGACCACCTCGGTCAGGCGGTTCAACACCAAGGTCCTCCCCAAGGGCGAGGGATAGGCCGCCACCAGAAGTCCGTGGTAGCGGCGGGTGAGGGCGCCGCACACGGTCCCCGAGGCGTAGCCGCCGAGGCCGTTGGTTACCAGCCATTCGCTTTCCAAAAGGTGCCGGGTCCGGGCCTCTTGCTCCAGATGAAAATTCAATTCACGAATCACGGTGGTCATCGGCATCTCCGTTATGAACCGGGTGCAGTACCACTGCGGCGTTCCCCTGCACCCGCAGGAACCGGTCGGTATCGAGCCGGGCAGGGGTGCCCGATCCGCCGTACTCGACTTTTTCGCTGGTCCAAAGCACGTCCCAGCGGCACCCCTCCGGGGGCGCCAGCATCGGCTCGGGGATCGGTGCGAGGTGCATCTCACGGCCCAGGTTCATCAAGAGGAGGCGCTGCTTGTCGCCCAGGAAGTAGCGCAAAAGAAACCCGAACTGCCCGAGCACCGCCCCTTCGATGGTGCACTGGTACCCCTTACTGAACACCGGGTCCGTGCGGCGCAGCTTGATCAGGTCGCGGTACAGCGTGTACACCTTAAAGTGCCG